>Ga0137397_10000933_pt1 | contig 20327 bp, 19 predicted proteins | sample czorhiz116metaG_FD_106658 | JGI IMG/M metagenome (GOLD analysis project Ga0137397, IMG submission 106658) | Vadose zone soil microbial communities from Angelo Coast Range Reserve, California, USA - czorhiz1.16 metaG | ecosystem: Environmental > Terrestrial > Soil > Vadose zone | place: USA... | reverse complement strand
TCGAGCTCAATTGTCGCCGCATCAATGATTTCGCCAGACCGCGTGTCCGCCAGCCGAATGTGGAACCAGAGGGGCTGCCCGGGCCCGGGGTCGCTGAACGTGAAGTAGATCAGTGCCGCCGTCGGCCCACTGCCCCCGCGGACCCTCGGCCGCACCTTGATCCCCTGCTCCCGCATCGCGCGGGCGAGCTCGACGCTCTGCTCATCGTTCTGCTCGACGAGAATATTGTAGCCACGAAGGGCATGCGGGACGCGGGATGCACCACAGGCCAGCAACAATCCCGTGGACGTCGCCACGACGGCACGAAGAGTCATTGCACGACTCGCCTCGCGCCGACCCAGCGCGCTACCCACCAAGCGCCCTCAGAGTCCTGCGCCTCCAGGCGAGACAGCTTCACGCCCGTGTTCGAGCTGTGGATGAACGTCTGTTCGCCGACGTACATCCCCACGTGGGTGATGCCCCCACCGGGCTGGGCCGCGAACAGCAGGATATCACCGGGCCGGAGCGCGTCGAGCACAGGAGTCACTTCGCTGCCGGCGCGCGCCTGATCGCGACTCATCCGCGGGAGGCGGATGGCATGCTGGCTGTAGGCCCACTGGACGAGCCCCGAGCAATCAAACCCGTTTTCCGCGGTCCCGCCCCAGACGTAAGGAGTCCCGAGCGCGTCGAGCGCGGTCTTCACGATATCGGCGGCGTTGCCGGTGATCGTGCGTGGCGGCTCGGGCGGCGGCTCGCTACGCTCCCGCCTGGCGGACGGCCAGCGCCGATCGACCGCCTTCCCGATCGTCACCGACAACCCGACCGCGGCGGCGATACCATCGCGGGAGTTTGCCGCGGGACGCCAAAAGCCGCGTGGCCCGACGTCCTGCAGCCGGTACACGGTTTCCAGGCCGAGTGCCGCCCACGGAATCGGACGCCACTCGACTCCCCCACCCAGGGTCCAGAGCGCTGCGAGCTCCTGCGACGACGTATCCGTGGAGACACCGAGCGAAACACCGGCGAGGGCGTATGGGCCGAGCTTCGAGCGGCGCCGAAAGGCGTGCAGCTGCCAGCCCGCACCGTAGAAGGCGTGGTGTCGTCCGAGGCTGTCATGGATCAGCACCTGCACGGCGAGTCCGTTCGAGAAGATCCCAGCGATCGGGGCGTCCGTCCGCAGCTCGTAGCTCGTTGACTGATTGCCAGAATACCAGCGCCCGTAACGCACATCGACGTCACGCCCTCCCCCCTGGGCGGGGAGCGGGGAGACTCCGGCGATTAGAAGGAAGAGCTCAATCCGCGGCCGCGATCGCGGCATGCTCCTCGGAGGCACGCGGTGCCATGTGGTGCGAGAGCAAATGCGGCAGGTGACGCATGAATCGAACCCAGTTCCAGAGCACCGCAAAGCCGAATAGCAGCGCTCCGGCCGCGGCGATGGCGAGCATGACGACAGGATTCTCGAATCGCAGCGCGACGAGCGCCCCGAGCCACAACCCCACATGCGATGCCGCCCACGCCCAGGCGGGGGTCAGCAGCCAGCCCACGACCACAAGGAAGTGCGCCATCCATCTCGGCACGGTGCGTTACCCTTTGCGAGCCAGAACAACCAGCGCGAATACGACCAGCGTGAGCGCGAACCCGGCGCCGGCGGCGATAGGCATGAACAGGATCCCCGCGAGTCCGAGGCCCAGTCCCACACCCAGGCCACCCAGGATAGCGGGGGTCGCCAGCGATCGGATCGCCGTATCGCCACCGCGCGCAGCGCGGCCACCCGTCACGATCGCGCCCATCCAGGCGAGGAGCGTTCCCAGCATCCACCAGATCGGGAGATACCACCAGGTGCTGCCACCGCCGATGGCGTCCCAAGTCCACGGGAACGCCTTGAAGGGCCGGAGCAGGATGATGTCGATCGCCATAAAGACGATCGTACCCCACAACCCGATCGCTGCCGCACTCGCCACTCCCTGAACGGTCCGGGACGCCGCGAAGAAGCCGGGCAGGAAGGCCGCCGCGACACCACCCGCGAGCACGACGAGCATCAACAGGAACGACGTGACGATTCCCGGAGGAAGGATCCGAGATACGAGGAGAAACAGGACGACGGCCGCCCCGGTCACCGCGCCGACGATGGTTCCACTCAGGAGCACGTGCCGGAATTCGGAGCGATCGACAGTCGCGGAAGTCATCTGAGGCGATCTCCTCGAGGGGTGATGCTGCTAATCTAAACGCCGCACATTACGTGGCAAACACAAACAGCACCGTGAGATCGGTTACCGCCCATGCGGCCAGCGCGCGATACATCCCCCGCTGGTGTTGTTTCGGACTCCACGACGCATGGTCAAACACCCACGGCAGCAGCACCACTAACCAGAGGACCAGCGGCGCGAGCAGGGTGAAGCCTCTCGCTCCGACCTGAAGAAGTATCATGGCCCAGGCGAGCAACCCGAACGCCAGCAAAGTGGAGAGCGTGGCAACGACGAGGCTCGCGCGCATCCCCAGGATCAGGGCCAGGGTGCGGTCGCCGCGCCGCCGGTCCTCGTCGAACTGATACAGCTGCGTGAGCGGATACAGCCCGGCGAACAGCGGGCAGAACGCGAGCAGCACCAGTCCATGTCCTGTATCGAGGGGACGTCCTGTTGCAGCCCACGCGGCGTACGGCGTGAGCGTACCGAACCCCCACATGTTGATGACCCAGTCCACACCGGCGACCGCCTTGAAACGAAACGGCGGAACCGAGTACAGGATGGACAGGACGAAACAGATGGCGTACGCGATGCGGAATCCCACCGGGAGCAGCAAGGCCAGCGCCTGCCCCCCGAAGAGCAGCACCAGACTGAAATGCAGCAGATAACGCGGCAACGCGGGCGGCGTGTTCAAGTACCCGATGTCGCCCTCGTCCTTGTCGAAGACGCTATTGATGGCGAGGGTGCCGCCGTTCAGGAACACGACCCAGATGACGAGCGCCAAAATCGCGCGGCCCAATTGCTCCCCGCTCCCCGCTCCCCGCAGTCCAACGGCCAGGATGTAGCCGAGCAGTGTGTGCCCCGCCATGATCGGCCATTCGGCGGGACGGAGGTGCAAGATGTAGGAGTAGAGCTCGCCGGGGAGGACGCGATATCCCCAGCGACGCGACGCGTTCAGCGTGCGGGCGTCGGTTACCACTTCAGGCCGAGCGCCGCCGCCGCGATCCGTAAGCCGACCAGCGTCAGATCGGGGTGAACCGATTCGATTTCCTTGCACAACGGCGCGACGAGACCGGCCAGTCCCCCCGTCGCGACGACCATCGGTCGACTCTTGGACGGCCATTCTGCTTTGATGCGGCGCACCAGACCGTCCACCGCGTCCGCCGCACCCCAAAGAACGCCGGCGCGAATGCAGTCCTCCGTGCGCCGGCCGATCGCGCGGGTGGGCGGCGTCAGCTCGGTGGCCGGAAGTTTCGCGGTCTTCCGCACCAGCTCGTCGGAGGCGGTACGCAGGCCGGGCATGATCACGCCGCCGATGAAGCGTCCATCGGCAGTGATGCAGTCGAAGGTGGTGGCCGTGCCGAAGTCGACGATGATCGTGTCTTTCTTGAAGACCTGCACCGCGGCCAGCGTATTGACGATGCGATCGGCGCCAACCGTCAGCGGCTCGTCGACGTCGAGGACGATCGGGAGCTTCGAGCGCGCATCGACGCGTACCGGCTCGCGCGTCGTGGCCCCCACGATGCCGTCGCAGAGACTCTGCGTCACCTGCGGCGCGACGGACGCCACGATGGCGGCGCGGACCTCCTGCGTCGAATGCCCGGCCTGCGTCAGGTGCGCGGTGAACGCCGACGCCCATTCGTCGGGTGTGCGCTGCGGTGAGGAGTGGAGGCGCCAGTGCGCCTCGAGCCGATCACCCGCGAACAGCCCGACTGTCGTCTCGGTGTTGCCGATGTCGAAGGCGAGGAGCATGGGGCGGCTAAGATAGCTCGACGTGGCCGTCGCGCACCATCGTGGTGCCCGCACCGGTGTCTACGAGCAGCGCGCCATCGGGCCGGATCCCCGAGGCGCGACCCGCGAGCGGCTTGCGAATCTGGCGGCCCCGCAGCCAGTCGCGGCGCGCGAACGCGGCGCACTCAAACTGCGTGAGCTCTGCGCCGTGCGCCGTGAGCCGTAGGAGCGCAGGAACGAGTTGATCCAGTACATCGATGCAGCGCGCGCTGGGCCGCAGCTCCCGCAGCGCGACCGCGCGGTCCGCGAGGTCCGGCGGAATCTCGTTCGCCACGTTGACGCCGATCCCGACGGCGAGCCACTGCAGCGTATCGCCTTGCCACCGACCCTCGCACAGGATTCCCGCGACCTTGCGATCATCGACGAGCACATCATTCGGCCACTTGAGTCCTGCCCGTGGTCCCGAGATCGACGTCGGGCGCACGCCGAGCACCGCATCCACCACGTCGGCGAGCACGAGTCCCACGCGCAGCGACAGCACCCCCGACGCGGGCAGCGGCGGGGGAGGCCGCAGCAACATCCCGAGCCAGACGCCACCGGGAGGCGACCGCCATGTCCGGCCGTCGCGCCCCCGTCCCGCCGTCTGCTCTTCGGCGAGCACGACCGTTCCGGACGGCGCACCCTGAGCGCCGAGGTCGTCAATGGCATCGAGACTGGAAGTGAGCGTACGGAACACGCCGCATTGCGGCACGCCCCAGCGGCGGGCCAGGACTGCGGCGGGAATGTCGTCGATCGCTAGCCGCGCCACAGCGCGTACGCGAGCGTGAACAAACCGATCGCAAAACAGTAGGGCGCGAACGCGTAGAAGCGGCCGCGCCTCAGCATCGCCACCAGAAAACGAATCGCGAAGACGCCGGTGAGGAACGCGACCACGCAGCCGACGAGCAACGGGACGGCGCCCACCTGCGCGATGTCGACCGACGCGTGACGCGCTTCGACCAGGCCAGCGCCGGCGATCAAGGGGATGGCCATCAAGAAGCTGAACTCGGCCGCAGACACGGCACCGAGACCGACCCACAGTCCAGACGCGATCGTCGTGCCGGAGCGCGATACGCCCGGCAGAGGAGCAAAGGCCTGCGCCAACCCGATGATGAGGGCACCCCCGGGCGTCGGCCGCGCAGCCCCTTCAGGACCGCGATGCCGCGTGGACCACAGCAGCGCGCCGGTGACGAGGAATCCGAGCCCCGCCGCCCACAAGGAATCGAAGGCGCGGGCGATCAGGTCCTCGAGGAAGATGCCGACGAGGCCCGCCGGGATCATGCCGATGATGAGCAGGCCCGCGTAGCGCAACGCATCGGGCTGGCGTCGCAGCACATCGACCACCAGCTGCCAGAAGCGTCGCCCGTAGACGACGAGGATGGACCCGAGCGTCGCGACGTGCAGCGCGACTTCCACGAACACCCCCGGCGTGTGCACGCCGGCGACATGTCCGATGACCGCGAGATGCCCGTCGCTCGAGACCGGCAGGAACTCGGTGAGTCCCTGCACCAGTCCGAGCAAAATGCCTTGCCAGAGGGTCATGCAACCTTTCCCGCGACGAGCGCGATCAGTCCGATGACCATGGCGCCTTTCAGCAGCGCACTCACCCGTTCGACTTTGCCCAGCAGCAGCCACGTCGCGGCGACGAGCACCGCCATCTGTGCCACGAGTGCGATCACAAAGTACGCGCCTCCGTAGCCCGCGTTCCGCGGCAACAGCAGACTGGCGGGCACGAACAGCAGACCCACGCCGGCGGCCAGCACCATTGCCGGTCGCCGTCCCACGGCGATCGGCAGCGTGCGGCGCCCGATCGTCCGGTCGCCGGGCTCGTCCTCGACGTCTTTGACGACTTCGCGCACGAAATGCAGCAGCGCCGCCAGCACCCAGGGGACGACGCCTGCCGCTGGGGCGCCCACCGCGAGCGCGCCGTAGAACGGCGGCAAGCCCGCCACGACGGCCACCGCCACATTGCCGAGGAGCGGCCTGGGCTTGAGGAGCGGCGAATAAATCAGCATGACGGCAAGGGCGGCAAGGGCGGCAAGGAAGAGCCACCCGCTGACCAAACCGGCAAATGCCAGTCCGAGCAACGCACCGTCGAAGACAATCACATCCGCGACGCCACGCGACACCTTTCCCGCCGCCAGTGGCCGCGTACCGGGGCGGTTGACCCGGTCGGCCGCGACGTCACGGATGTCGTTCCACGTGTTCCCGACGGCGCCGAGCGCGAACGCCGAGATTGCCGCGAACAGCAACTCCTTCGGAAGCGCGATCCGGCCCAATGCGATCCAGCCGCCCGCGGCCGCGCCGGCGGCGGCGATGATGAGGTTTGGTGTGCGAATCAGTCGCAGCAGAACCGCCACTACGCGAGGACCTCTTCATAGAGCTGCTCGTAACGCGGCACGATGCGATCGGCCGAGAATTCGAGCGCGCGCGCCGCCGCGGCGCGCTTCAAGCGCTCATGCTCGGCGGGATTCTCCAGAACGCGCAAGGCACGCTCGGCCATCGTGGCGACGTCGCCGGGAGGCGCGAGAAAACCGGTCTTCCCATCCTCGACGACCTCGGGAATTCCGCCGGCGGCGCTGGCAATGACCGGCACCGCGCACGCCATCGCCTCGAGCGCGGCGAGCCCGAACGACTCCGTGGCGGAGGGAAGCAGAAACAGGTCCGCACCGCGGAGCACGTCACCGACATCCTCCACCTTTCCCAGGAAGCGCACATCCTTGCGCAGCCCCAGCTCGTCCACCTGATGCTCGGCGGGATCGCGATCGGGCCCGTCCCCGACGAGCACGAGCGTGGCTGGAAGCTTCTTCCGCACGACCGCAAAGATCTTCACGACATCACCGATGCGCTTGACCGGCCGGAAATTCGACACGTGCACGAGGACCCGATGGCCTTTCGGCGCGAGCCGCTTGCGGTCGGAGTCGTCGGTGGCAGGATGATAATCCGCGGTCGAAATGAAATTCGGAATGACGCGGACGTCGCACTGCCCGCAGCCGAAGGCGCGATACGTCTCTTCACGCAGGTACGCCGACACGGCGGTCACGCGGTCCGACTGCTCGATGGAGAACTTGGTGAGCGTGTAGTACGACGGGTCCTGGCCGACCAGCGTGATGTCCGTGCCGTGCAGCGTCGTGACGATCTTCATGTCCAGCTTCTCGTGCAGCAGCATCTGCTTCGCCAGCCACGCTGTCGCGGCGTGGGGAATCGCGTAGTGCACGTGCATCAGATCGAGCTGCTCGCGCTTGGCGACTTCGTGTTGCTTCACGGCGAGCGCCAGCGCATAGGGGGACGACTGCTCGAACAGCGGATACTCGAGCTGGGTGACTTCGTGGAAGGTCACACGCTCGGCGAAGCCGCGCAGGCGGAACGGGCTCGCGTAGGAGATGAAGTGGATCTCGTGGCCGCGGCGCGCGAGCTCGAGGCCAAGCTCGGTCGCGACGGCGCCGGAGCCACCGTAGGTCGGGTAGCAGGTGATGCCGATTCTCATGACCTAGCCGTCTGCCATCAGCCGTCAGCCATCTGGTTCCACCGGTCCATGATTTCGTTCGCCAATGCTTCAGGAGGTCGGGTCGCATCGAGAGCCCATACCGTAGCCTGCTGATGGCTGACGGCAGACGGCTTAGTGCGCAGTTGATTTCTAAACCACGTATCCTGCCGCTTCGCGTATCGACGGGTCGACACCACAATCGCGTCTCGCAGCGCACTCTCGGACAACTGCCCGTTCACCATCGCGACGACCTCCCGATACCCGATTCCATCGAGTCCCGCCGCGTCCGGGGCGACGCCGGCATCAAGCTGGCGCTGCACTTCAGCCACCAGTCCCGCGGCGAGCATCTGCTCGGCACGGGCCGCGAGCCGCCGGTGCAAGACCTCACGCGGCACGGTGAGGTGAATGTACCAGGGCCGGAGCGTTCCGCTTTCACGGGCTTCCCGCTGCCACCACGACAACGCGTGTCCCGTCAGCAGGGCGACCTCGATCGCTCGCGCGGCACGCTGCCGGCCGCCGCCGAGAAACACTGGATCGAGCCGACCCGCCCACCGCGCCAGGTCGGTGCCCTCGAGCGATTCGGACCAGCAGCGGAGCTGGTCACGTCGCTCCGGATCGAACGGCGGCTCACGAAAGAGTCCCTCGGCGAGGGCGCGGATGTACAACCCGGTCCCGCCCACGACGATCGGTTCGTGACCTGCGGCTCGGGTTTCCGCAATCCAACCCGCGGCATCGCGGGCGAACCGTCCCGCGCTGTACCGCTCTCCGGGAGCCACCAGATCGAGGCCGCGATGCGGGACGCGGGCCTGCGTCTCGCGATCGGGTTTGGCCGTACCGATGTCGAGGCCGCGATACACCTGGCGGGCATCGGCCGAGATCACGGTGATGGGGGTGAGGGCGGCGAGGGCAACCGCGACGGCAGTTTTGCCGACGCCGGTGGGGCCTACAAGAACTGGTGTCAGGGGCCTGGCGTCAGGTACGGCCAAACCGACGTTCCAATTCCTCTTTGGGCAGCTGGACCATGGACGGACGGCCGTGGACGTCGTGCGCCGGCAGCGTCGCCGTGAGCAGCCGCACGATCAGCTCGCGCATCTCGCCGGCGTCCAGCGTCTGTCCCGCTTTGATCGCCGCACGACACGCGTACGTCGCGGCAAAGCGCTCCAGACGATTCTGCCAGCCGCCGAACCGGCCGCCCGCCAGATCGGCGACGAGCTCCTGGAGGCAGCGGGCGGCCTCGAAGCGCGGGTGCGGGTTCGGCGCCGTGTGCACGACAATGCTGCGGCCGGAGAACGGCTCTATCTCGTAGCCGATGCGCGCCAGCAGCTCCCGATGCGCCTCGATCGCATCGAGCTCGGTGGTGGCGAAATCGAGGGTGAGCGGCAGCAAGAGACGCTGCGCGGGCGCTCCGTCACCCGAGAGCTGGCGCATCACGTCCTCGTACAGCACGCGCTCGTGGGCGGAATGCTGATCCACGATGCTGACCGCCTGGTTGGCTTGGAAGACGATATACGTGTCGAAGAGCTGGAGGACTGGGGCCGTCTGCCGTCTGCCATCAGCGGAAAGAGGTTGCTCCGCGAATAGTTCCAGCGGCACTGCCACACCGTCGATGGCTGATGGCAGATGGCTGACGGCTCCTAGGGGCGCAGCCGCTTCCAGAGGAGCCAGCGCTTCTCTCACCGCTTCCTCAACTACACGTTCAACAAAGAACTTGTCGCGAAAGCGCGCCTCAAGCTTGGCGGGGTGCACGTTCACATCCACGGCGTCGCCGGGCAGATCGAGAAACAGCAGCAACGATGGCCGGTCGCCGGGCGCGATCGTCGAGCGATAGCCCGCCTCCGCGGCGCGCAGGGTGAAAGGATCGCGAATCGGACGGCCGCGCACGAACACGTACCCTTTCCGTCCTGCCGGCCGGGCCTGCGCCGGACGCTGCACGAGCCCGGTTACCTCCAGCGGTCCCGCGCGATGCGAGACTGCGAGCAGCGTGTCGGCGAGCTCGCCACCCCACAGGGCGTGCACGCGATCGATGAGCCGGGCTGCGGGTGGACAGTCGAGCAATACGCGGCCGTCGCTCGTCAGCGAGAACGCCACATCGGGACGTGTGAGCGCGAGCGCGGTGAGCGCCTCGACCGCGGCCCGCGTCTCGGTTGCGGTCGCGCGCAGGAATTTGCGGCGCGCCGGCGTATTGTAGAACAGGCCCCGCACCGTGATCGTGGTGCCGCGTTGCCGCACCGCGTCCTCTGCCCCGTTCCCGTCGAGCTTCCCACCCGCAAGGCGCAGGCGGGTCGCCGCGTCACCGTCGCCGCATGTTTCCAGCTCGAAGCGCGACACGGAGGCGATCGCGGGCAGGGCTTCGCCGCGAAATCCGAACGTGCCGACACCGATGAGGTCGGTCGCCGTGCGAATCTTGCTGGTGGCGTGGCGCTGCAGCGCGAGCTGCGCGTCTTCCCGATCCATTCCCGAGCCGTCGTCGCTCACGCGGATCAGCGTCTTGCCGCCGTCCTCGAGCTCCACCCGGATGGAGTGCGCGCCGGCATCGAGGGCGTTCTCGACGAGCTCCTTCACAACCGAAGCGGGGCGCTCGACGACTTCGCCGGCCGCAATCTGATCGGCGACGTTCCCCGCCAGCACCTGGACGCGCGCACGCGTGAGCACACTCACAATCCCGCGATCTCCCCTCCGAGCACCCAGCCGTGGATTCCGTCACTCCGATGGACTTCGACCCACGGACCATAACCGCGGCCGACGAAGAGCGCACCACCCGCCAGCACCGTGGCTGCCGCGCTCGCGCCGCCGTAGGGCGCGGCGCGCACCGGCGCCGCGTCGGCGATCACGACCGCGACCGGCTGATCGCGTCGGCGCCACTCGAGCGCGCCGAGGATCGATGCCCCGATGGCGACGGCGGCAAACAGGACCAGGACGACGCGCCGGCGTCCACCGACGGCCACCGTCAACCACAACAGCACCCAGCCAACAGCCGCGACCAACCCCCATTCAGCCGGCGTGGCCCAACCCACGACCAGCATCCGTTCGGTCACGGGATCCGGCGCAGGCAACAGCCGCAGCGCCCGCCGGATGGCGGGATCGCGCGGCGCCAGACGCGCCGCGCGAATCCACGCCGCCGTTGCCTTGCCGTCCGCCCCGGCGCGATACAGCGTCGCGCCGAGGTTGTACCAGTGGGCCGGATCGCGCGGCGCGCGCGCCGCGCGCGCGGCGAATGAATCGGCCGCCGCCCGTAGGGCCCCGGCCTCAAATAACGCCTCGGCGCTGGGCGTTTGGGCGGCGGATTGTGCAGGCACCGTTTGCGCGTGTAGGGGGGCAGCACGCTGCGCCCCTACCACCATGGTCGCCAGCAACAACGACACCAACGTGGGCCGCGGGCGGTGGCCGCCGGGGTGCCCGTGCCCATCCGACGCGGCGCCCAACACACGCAGGACTTGTTCGATCTCCGCCGCAAGCTCCGCCGCGTCGCCCAGACCGCGCGGCCCGTAGCGCGCGGCGCGCAACCGGTCGCGCAGCCGCTTCACATGATCGGCGACCGCGCTCTCCACGCCGGCAGCGCGAAGCGCCTGGGCCAGCCCGTCGCCGTCGCGCGCGAACGGGTCGGAGACATGGCTCGAGAGCACGGCGAGGAACTCCCGCTCGAGTCGACCCAACGGTGTCAGCTCGGGGCCGGAGGTCACCACCGCAGCGGCCGGCGCTCGACGCCAGCGGCGGCTCGCGACCCACGCGAGAACGGGCGGCACCAAAAGCAGCGCGAGCCACCCTTGCCATCCGAAGCGCCGGCTCAGGCTGTCGGCGGGGAGCTCTCCCCGCGGCGGCAGCAATGGGGGCAGCACGCGAGCCGCGCGCGGCTCGGCGCCCGGTGCGACCGCGAGCGCCCGCGCTGCGGCCGTCGCGACGTCGTAGCGGCCGGCGGTCGCATCGAAGTAGGGGTAACGGACCTCGGGCAGCACGAAGTTGCCGGACGAATCGGGCACCGCCAGGAAATGAAACGTCTTGCTCCCGGCGATGCGCCCGGCCTCCGTCGCCAGACGCATTTCTGTTTGTGCGGGATAGACACGGAATCCCGTCGGCCACTTGAGCCCCGGCTCGGGTGGAGGCCACAACGCGACGTTGCCAAACCCACTGATCGTGATCGACGCATCGACCGGCTCACCGACGCGACTGCTCGTCGGATCGATCTGCAGATCGAGACTCAGCTTCTCTCCTACCACGTTCGCGGGGAGATTGGCGGGAGGCAGCGGCAACACCGCGATCGCAATCGAGTCGCTGCGCAGCGTGTAGCGTTCTTCGCGGCTGAAAAACGAGAACGTGACCGGGAGCGCGTATTCCACCGACGCCGGCGGCACGATGAGACGGCCGGCTGCGAGCGGGAACACGACCTGGTGCGCGATGAACAGATCCATCCAGTGTCCGTTCACCTGCCGCGAGAGCGCCGCGCCGGACGACGTCGCCGTGGGATAGGCCCACACCCCTTCCGGCGTGGCCAACGTCAGCAGCGGCGGCCGGCGCATGCGCTCGCCCAGCTCGCGAGGAATCCAGGCGGCGGCAATCAAGTCCACCTGCTGGCCGGCGAAGACGGTATCGCTCGGGACGAGCATGGTGAGCGCAACGCGATCCGTGCGGCGCGAGACGGGCGCCGGGGTGCTTTCGAGCAGCGAGCGCGCCAGCGGGCTCAACGTCGACGTCGTGCGGTCCGCTGCGCTATCGATGGTGATGAGAATCGGGTCCGTCGCGACGACGCTCGCGCCCTGCCGCGCGCGGACCGGTCCGATGAGCAGCGCCCCCGGCTGTTGCGCGCGCAGCTGCAGCTCGCGAACGGTCGTGCGGATCGAGCCGGAGCCGCCGCTGATCGCGACTTCCGTCATATCGCGGGAGCCCACAATCGCGAACCCGTTCAGCGGCGGCAACATGATTTCGACGGGATCCGCCGCGCGGGTGTGCGCGCGGATCGTCAACATCAGCTCTTCGCCAACGCGCAGGTGCGTGCGATCGACACTGGCCGTCACCTCCGCGCCTTGCATGAGGAGCAGCGCGCTGACGACAGGGAGAATCCCGGTCACCAGTCCTTCACTCCGGCCGGCGTGGCGCGGCGGGTGCGCCCCGTGCGATCGCGGCGCGTGCGCAGCTCTTCCTGCCCGATCGAGCGCAACACCTGATCGGCTTGCGACTCGCTCATGCCACTGGCGCCGCTGGGCGGCGGCGGTTGCTGCTGCTGCTGGCCCCCGCCCCCGCCCCCGCCGCCTCCCCCGCCGGGCGATGGCGGCGGCGGCGGATTCGGCTTGTTCGCCTGTCCACCACTCCCGCGCCGTAGGCGGTTGACCAGCTCGAGATTCCATTTCGCGCGGATGTGATGTGGCTGCAGCAACAGCGCTTCACGATAGGCGCGCTCGGCATCGGCGAGGTGCGTCTCGCGATTGGTGGTGTCCGCCTTCGCCTCGAGCAACGCGAGCAGGCCGAGATTGTAGAGCGCGCGAAATCGCAGCTCGGGATCGAGCGAGGCCGAGGCGCGCGCGAGCGTCGAGCGCGCCAGCGCCGGATCGCCAGCGGCAAGCGCCGCGGTCCCCGTGTTGTACCAGGCCGTGTCGTCGTCCTCGTGCACCTTGAGCTCCGCGAGATAGGCGGTCGCGGCCGCGCGCACGTCACCCTTGTCCCACGCTTTCTCGGCAGGAGAGCGAGGCCGTTGCGCGTGCGCCGTGGTTGGAGCCGCGACACAGAAGAGTAGGCCGATGAGTGCAGCGGTGCGACGAGTGAATGTCTGCGCCCCCAGCACCAGCGCCGCGAGTAACAATGGAATCCAGGCGCGCGGCCGCCCCCCTTGCGTGCGGCTCTCCGTCGCGGTCGCACGCTTGTACGAGGCCACGAGATCGCGTACGGCACCGGCCTGGTCGGGCAGCTCCGCTGCAACAATCGTCCCTTGCGCGGCGTCGGCCACGGCACCCAGCACATCTTCGCGCCTGCTGGTGCGAATTGGATTCCCCGATGCATCCTGTTGCCAGGAGACCAGCGTGCCGCGATCGTCGCGCACCGGAATCCTGGTGGGCTCGCGCCCGCCTTCGGCGACGAGGATGAGATGAATGCCGAGCCCCGCCAGGCGACGTGCTTCCTGCAGCGCCTGCTCGAGCGAATCGTGCGCTTCGCCGTCGGTGAATACGACGAGCACGCGATCGGCGATCTCGGGACTGGCATGCAGCAGGTCGATTCCCTGTGCCAGGCCGGGCGCCAGCGATGTCCCACCTTCCGACGCAACGTCCGGATCGAGAGCATCGAGATACAGCGTGATGGCCGAGCCGTCCACCGAGAGCGGGGACAGGATGTAACTCGAGCCCGCGAATGCCGAAAGCCCGAGACGATCACCATCGAGGTCCTGCACCAGACGCCGGGCTTCGCGCAGCGCCCTTCCCAGCCGGCTCGGCTTGGCGTCTTCTGCCAGCATCGAGCGCGAGATGTCGATGGCGATGACGACGTTGAGCCCCCGCGTTTCGGTGACGATTCGCTCCTCACCCCAACGCGGCCCCGAGAGCGCCACGGCCGCAAGCCCGGCGGCGAGACCCAACGCCGGCGCCCCGAGCTTCCCGGCGCTGCGCGCGATGCGGGCGGTGCTCTCCGACCACGCGGCCGCACGCCGGACTCGGGCGCGTCGCGCCCACGCGGCGGCCGCCCAGACCGCGCCGGCGACGACTGGGGCGAGGACGATGACGACCGGCGCGTCGAATGTGATCATGGCACACGCACCGCGAATGTGCCCGCCAGGACCAGCTCGAGCGCGAGCGCGAGCAACCCGATCCCCAGCGGCACGCGATACGCCTCTTCGTAACGATGATAGACCAGATGCTGCACCGGCGTCTTCTCGAGCCGATTGATCTCCGCGAAGATGTTCGACAGCGAGGCGGCGTCCGTCGCGCGGAAGTATCGGCCGCCCGTCGTATGCGCGATCTCGCCCAGGAGCTGCTCGTCGATCTTCACTGGCATCGTCTCGTAGCGCAGGCCCAGCGGGCCCTGCCCTGTCGGGACCGGTGCCTCGCCCTGGGTCCCGACCCCGATCGTGTAAATCTTGATGCCGAACGTCGCCGCGGCCTGCGCCGCCGTGCGCGGATCCACCGTGCCCTTGTTGTTCTCACCATCAGTCAGCAGGACGATGACCTTGCTCTTGCCGGGAGCATGGCGCAAGCGGTTCGCGCTCGTAACGATCGCCGTACCGATCGCCGTGCCATCCTCGAGAATGCCCACGCGTATCTGGCGGATGGCCTCTTCGAGCACTTCATAGTCGGTGGTGATCGGGACCTGCGTCAGCGCCTGTCCGGCGAATGCGACGAGCCCGATGCGGTCGGAGGAGCGCGCGCGGACGAATTCCGTCGCGGTGCGGCGCGCCACGTCGAGCCGGTTGGCGGGTGAGAAATCTTCCGCCAGCATGCTGCTGGAGATGTCCAGAGCCAGGACGATCGAGATTCCTTCGCTGCGCAGCTCGGCGCGCGCCGACCCGAGACGCGGCGCGGCCGCGGCGATGATCCAGGCGGCCAGACCCAGCGACCGGAGCGACACCGGCAACCGCGCGATCCACAGCCGCTCCGCCGGGCCCATCGCGGGACGCACGTCGCTCATCGGCGCGCCGGCGAGACGGGAGAGCCGCTGCCGACGCCACCACCACCACAACGGCACGGCGAGGAGCAACAGGAGCAGTACCGGCCGCGCGAACGTCATCGCCGTCCTCCGTTGGCGCTCAACTCGCGCGCGAGCGCGCGGGCCCGCGAGACGAGCGGCGCGACCTCAACACCGTGCGCGGTCGCGAACGCCACCTGATCCAGTCCCAGCAGGAGCTCGCGCAGATCGCGCAGCGGCGCGTCGGGCCGCGCGCGTTCGACGACCGCCAAACACTCCGCGGTGCTGAGTGCCTCATGCGCATCGGGGATCGCGTGCGCAAGCGCGCGGCGCAACCGCTGCGCCGCGCGCGCGGCGACCGCCTTCGGCTCACCCGCCGCCAGCCAGCGCGCATCCGTAACCTCGACATCGACCGCCAGGCTCTGCGCGGCGACGCTCCGGGGTCCGCGCCGTCTCCACAGAATGAGCACCAGCAGCGCACCGGCCGCCAACAAAACGGCGGCAATCACTGGGAACGGACTGGAGCGGTCGAGACGCAGGGGGCCGAGGGACGGCTGCGGTGCCGGTGACTTCAGGCTGTCCGGGATGACGCTCGCCACGCGGAATGTGGCAGTGCCGCCGGACAGAGAGTCCGCCGTACCGTCGGGGCCGAGCCGCCACAGCGGCGGCATGTCCAACCTGATCTCGCCCGGCGTCCAGGCGACGACCGCGTAGCGCACGACCCACGCACCAGGCGCCGCGAGCACGACCGCGTCGCCAAGTGGCTCGGCGACGGTACCGGACGCCAGCTTGCCGGCCCGCACGCGCCAGCCGGCGGGCGCCGCAATGGTCCGCTCCAGCTGAATCGTGTCGCCGACGGTCGGCTGGCTCGGTGCGGCCACCCACCCATTCGCCTGGAGGACGAGCATCAGCACAGGGGCGATCATCGGCTCAGCCGTCGGGCTCGCTCGGCGAAGGCGCGCCGGAGGGGGACACCGTAGGGCACCGTCGTCAGCAGCGAGACGCGGTCCACGCCGGCCTGCAGGAGCTTGCGACTGCGCTCCTGCTGCATCCGTTCGGCGGCGACGCGAATGCGCGTCCGGGTCGGCGCGTGGCTCGTATCCACCAGCAGGCGCTGTCCCGTCTCCGCATCTTCGAGCTCGACCCAGCCCGCGTCGGGGAAGTCGTACTCCCGCGGATCGTCGATCGTGATCGCCACGACTTCGTGGCGCGCTGCGAGTTGACTGAGCGGGTCCTCCCAGTCTGCGGCCCTGAAGTCCGAGAGGACGACCACGATGGCGCGGTGTCGCAGCAACTTCGCCGCGTAGGTCAGCGCCCCGCCGAGGTTTGTACCCCGGCCGCGGGGAGCGAACGCCACGAGGTCGCGGATGACTCGGAGCGCGTGCGCGCGGCCCTTCGCGGGTCGCACCACGTATTCCGGAGCGTCGGCGAAGAGCAGCGCACCCACGCGGTCGTTGTGCCGCGCGGCGGCGAGCGCCAACACGGCGGCGACCTCCACCGCCAGTCCTGCTTTGGTGTAAGGGCGGCCGAAGTGCAGCGAACCGGACTGGTCCACGATGAGAAGGAGCGTGAGCTCGCGCTCTTCCATGAACGTCTTGACGAAGGGATGACCCATTCGCGCCGAGACATTCCAGTCGATTGCCCGGAAGTCATCGCCCTGCTGATAGGCGCGGACTTCGGCGAACTCGATGCCTTGGCCGCGGAAGACGGAGCGGTATTCGCCCGAGAACAAGGTGCTGACGAGGTTACGAGTCCGTAGCTCGATCCCCTTCACCTGCTTGAGCAGGTCCGCGGTCACGGCCCGTCGGCGCGCCTGGACCGGGGACCTCACCGCCTTGCGGCGCTCTGGTCCTTCGTACTTCACGGCACGCCGACCGCCTCGAGGATCTTCGTGATCACGTGGTCGGTGTCCATGTCCTCCGCCTCGGCTTCGAACGTGAGCAGGATGCGATGCCGGAGCACATCGAACGCCATCGCCTTGACGTCCTCGGGCACCACGAACGCGCGCCCCCGCAAATACGCGTGGGCGCGCGCGGCCTGCGCCAGGTAGATCGAGGCGCGCGGCGAGGCGCCGAACGCGATCAGCGGCTTCAGCTCCGGCAAGCCGATCGCCTGCGGCTCGCGAGTCGCGCGGACCGCATCGACGATGTAATCGACGACCTTCTGGTCCATGAACAGCTCGGCGATCGCGCTGCGGGCGGCGAGGATGTCATCCGCTTCGGCGACGCGCTGGACTTCGATGGGCCGGCCCCCTGCCATGCGCCCGACGATCTCCTTCTCCGCATCGCGCGTCGGGTAGCCGACGCGCACCTTGAGCATGAAGCGGTCGAGCTGCGCCTCGGGGAGCGGATAGGTGCCTTCGTGCTCGATGGGGTTCTGCGTGGCGAGCACGAGAAACGGCTCGCCCAGGAAAAACGTCTCGCCCCCGATCGTCACCTGCTTTTCCTGCATCGCCTCGAGCAGCGCCGACTGCACCTTGGCCGGCGCGCGGTTGATTTCGTCGGCGAGGACGAGGTTCGCGAACAGCGGCCCCTTCTTGGGATAGAACTCCTGCGACCGCTGGTCGAAGACCATCGTGCCGATCACGTCGGCAGGCAGCAGGTCGGGCGTGAACTGGATGCGTGAGAAACTGATCTTCAGGCATTCCGCGACGGTACGCACCGCCAGCGTCTTGGCGAGACCAGGGACACCTTCGAGCAGAATGTGGCCACCGGTGAGCAGGCCGATCAGCAGCCGCTCCACCATGACCTCCTGGCCGACGACGCGCTTCGCCACCTCGCGTGTGATGGTCTGCGCCAGCACCGCGTCGTTCGTCTTTGCCGTGCGTGCCGTCATCTCAGAGACGCTTCCGCTGCCCGCTTCACGGTTGGCTCCTTATCTCGTGCGTAGAGTTCCAGCAACGCCTTTGCCTCCACCCGATCCAATCGCGCCAACCCTTCGATCGCCGCGGCGCGCACGAACGGCGTGCGGCGCGGCCTTCCACCAGGCTCCGCAAATTTCGCCAGCACCTCCAACGCTTCCTTGGCGCCGAGCTGACCAATCGCCTGCAGCAACGCAGCCAATACCCCTTCGTCTTTCTCCTGCTCCAGGCGCCGTACCAAAACGGTGGTGGCCACCACATCGCCGGCCGCCGCGATTGCACGCGCCGCCGCGGTGCGCACCAGCACCGATTCATCCCTGAGCGCCGGCATCGCCGGCCGTGAGATCTCGCGCCCACCCAACTCCGCGAGACCGAGCAGTGCCGCTTCGCGGACGCGCTCGTCGGCGTGTCGCGTCAGACTAATGAGCAGCTCGGCGACGTGCGGGACACCGCTCAGCCCGAGGAACTCCGCCGCGGCCGCGACGACTTCCGGCACTTTGCTCCCGATCCTGTTCTGCAGCAGCTCCACCGCCCGTTCGCCCGCGGCCCGCATAGCGGCACGATAGGCCTCGCGCAGCTCCGGCGCCGCGTGCAGATACGCATCCACCACCAGTCCCGCGGACACGGCGCCCAGGGCGCCGACCGCATTCACCAGATGGGCGCGCTCGCCAGGCGGCACACGCGGCTCGCCCAGACGCGCCACCATACGCTCCACAATAGCCTCGTCCGCAAGCGCCCCCGCCACCTCACCGATCGCCTCCTGAATTTCGGGATCCCGAATCTTGCCGAGCGAGCGATCGAGACCGGCGACGACTTCGGCGACCGCGCCAATATCACGCAAAGCGATCACGTCCGGTGTGAGCTGCCGCAACCTTTCGATGCTCGCACGCTGGTCTTCCGGTCCCGATGCGGCGAGCAACGCCGTGACCGCCCGCCGCGCTTCGACGTCGGCCGGAAGGACATTCGGCCGGAACACGGTGCTCGAGCGACTGGGATTAACCGTTGCGGTTGCGCTCCACGCCACTGGTCCCGGTTCGGGAGGCGGGGGCGCGGGCGGAGGCCGGGGCGGGGGCGGTTCAGCGACACCGGGCGGCGCCGATGCGGCGGCGGGAGGCGGCGAAGGGGCGCCGACAGGCGCCGGGGGCGCCTCGCCGAGCGCGCGGGACGCCGACAGGCGTTGGTTGGCGCGACGGCCGAGCAGCAGCGTGATCCGACCCAACACAGCATCGTCCGGCGCGACGTTGCCCACGGCAACGCCGAACAGACCGAGCCAATGCTCAGGCGTCACACCCGGATTGATATGGATGCCGCGAATGCCGCGCGCGAACAACAGGCCGGCCAGCTCGGCGACCTGGGTGTTACGCGGCAGCAGATGCTGCCCGTGCCACAGCAGACCGGTGGCGCCGATTTTCCATTCGACCGTGCCCAGCGCAGCGAGTCCCGACAACGAGGCGGTGATGTGGCGCATCGCTTCGAGCACCGCCGGATGCGACGGCGGATACAGGCGCGTCAGCCGGAATGTCGTACCGATCGCGCCCAGCGCACGGTCCACTACTCCAGTGTCGATCGCCATGGCTAGTGCTTCATCCGCTCGATTGCTTCGATCTCCTGTCTTTTCAATTCGCGCCACTTTCCTTCGGCCAGCTTGCCGAGCCGGACCGGGCCGTAAGACACACGGTGCAACCATTCGACTTTGAGACCCAGCGCTTCAGCGATGCGGCGCACAATCCGCTGCCGCCCTTCGGCCAGCGTCATCTCGATCTCGACCGACTTGCCTTGCGGCCGCACGCGCGACTCGACGACGCGCACAGGGCGTCCGTCGATCACGATCCGTTGCGCGAGCGCGGCGCGGATGGCGGCGGCGTCAGCGCCGTGCACGCCCAGCCAGTAGGTGCGCGGCACCTCGTAGCGTGGATGCATCAGCCGGTGGGCGGCCGCGCCGTCAGTCGTCAGGAGCAGCAGCCCCGAGGTCATCACGTCCAGCCGTCCAACGTACGTGAGACCGGGCACCTTCGGGAGGAGACCGAAGACCGTGCGCCGTCCTTCAGGATCGGAGCGGCTCACGACGTAGCCGAGCGGTTTGTTGAGCGCGAGCCAGGTGGTGCGCGTCGCGCTGCGCACCGCCCGGCCGTCGACAGTGACCTTCTGCGTATCGGGATCGGCGCTCATCCCGATCGTCGCGGTCTCGCCATCCACGCGCACGCGGCCGGCGCGGATCAGGTCCTCCGCTTTGCGGCGCGATGCGATGCCCGCGCGCGCCAGGGCGCGCTGCAGGCGCATCAACGTCATTCGGGTTCGTCGACAGGCGTGGGGCGCCGGAGGGCGACCGACAGCTCTTCGAGCCGCGGCAGGTCCTCCAGGTTTTTCAGTCCGAGGATCTCCTGAAACGACGGTGTGGTGCCGTAGAGCAGCGGTCGGCCAAGCCCTTCGCCGCGCGTGACGACTTCGATGA
>Ga0137397_10000930_pt1 | contig 20341 bp, 20 predicted proteins | sample czorhiz116metaG_FD_106658 | JGI IMG/M metagenome (GOLD analysis project Ga0137397, IMG submission 106658) | Vadose zone soil microbial communities from Angelo Coast Range Reserve, California, USA - czorhiz1.16 metaG | ecosystem: Environmental > Terrestrial > Soil > Vadose zone | place: USA... | reverse complement strand
TTTTCATATCATAAAAAGACAAGATGCGGACATCAGATTGCTGGATGCAGACGGCAGACTCGGAGGTATATGTCTGACGCCCGCGTACTCACGACGTTCAAATTGTTCGCACTGCTAGGCGTGCTCGAGCTCACATCGTCTGCCCTGGGGTATGCGTGTCGTGGGGGGTCCCTGGGTACCGATGCTAAGAGCAAGCAGGACCGAGTGTACGCCCATGTTGTCCTCACGCGCTGACAGTGTATATCCCCTTCCCCACTCTATCAGCATGCATGCATCGTAACCATAATTCTGCTTTTCATTTCCTGCCGCCCGCTCCTTGCTCATAAGCGTCAGCTTGCCATGCCGCTAACGGACTGTCTCCGCGGTAATGGACAATGCTACGCTGCCATGAAATCTTGTGGAAGAGGCGATAAGTAGCGATTGAAGCTCGTACACATGAATGTCAATGTGGCGCGCTCACATTACTCATGCGATAATCCCCGCTATCAAGGTGCTACTAATCCCAAAGTCACAACCTGTAAACTCTGACATGTATTCTGATATACGATGCCCACCACTTCAACGCGCCCAAGTAGAAATGCCATTTTAAACGTACGGCCTCCACAGCAGGCAGGCCACTATTACATTATCTATTTATGGCCAGTGTTAAGACCGCATTCGCCGTTGACTGGACTGTTGAGCCATTCCCATAATCTTCTATCTGTTTAATATCCCCACCAAGATCACTGATACTGTTTCAAAGGACAAGACAAGACCGCCGAGTGTGCATCACGTGATGGAGAGGTCCAGCGGCTGCAGGTAAAACAATTATAAACGGCGTTTATAATTACCAGATTCATATCGCAATCCTATCCGACTTCCCTCACGACCCCCAACCCCCTGCCTAGTATCGCTTGCGCCCCCCTCAGACATTAATAAGTTGCCAATGTCTGGGAAAAGCACATAACAGGAGGCTCTATCTCGCGCGATGAATGGGCACGCCCTAACGGTCAATATCGGCAACACGTTAAGATAGCACGCGTGCACCACCCTTTTGAACCCGCCCGTTCCCTTTTTCTGTCCATTAAGCTCCTCTTTCTGATTGGTGGGTTCTTGCTACGGTGGCGCGTAAACGCTTGTCTAAACCCCCGCGCAGGGGGGGATTCGGGTCATTCTAAATGGTATTAGACGCCCGCTGCGCCTTACCTCACTCTTCTCTCCGCATCAGTAACCCGTAACCCGCTCTTTCGCATCAAGGGGAACCAAGGACGCAAGAGTACGGGAACGCAATGGAAGTTCTGAAGTCGGAGAATGAGGACGGTGCGGGAAAGTCTTACTCGGGGTAACATAAGCGTGCACCCCCACCACGCTACTGTAGGCAGCTTCGATTTCAAGGCGTCACCTTGGACTTTTTCGCGCCGAGATGCGTAGTAACGAGAGTATTTCTGGGATATCGTGGTTGGTCGACAAGACGCTAAAAAAAATTGCTGATCATTTTGACGGTGTCTTCTTTGTCGTGCACGTGAAGAGAACTGAGATGGAGTTTGAGATAGGCGTCCAACCAAAGATTCCTTGCGACCGGGTTGGCCTGCATTGCACGTGGTGCACGGACTTCGGGGGAAAACAGCGGACGCCAAGTCCCGGCTTTCAATCGTATTGTGGTACAGTTTGCATTTGACTCTGCTAGCTATCGGTAAATATAGCGACCAATCCTGCTATCATATCATACGGATGAGCAGTTGTGCGAAATCCCCATTTAGTTTAGCTTGCCGTAATGTGCCGTAGAAAATCGTTACCCCGCTTAACAAGGGCCTCTTCCTTATTAACGCCCAACGAAGGCGCAACGACGATGTGCAACTCCCTCTTGGTCCAACACGACTGAGAAAAACGAGTTGACACAGACAAGCCAGGAAGATGCCATTCGTCGACCTCCCGAACGCGCACGACGACTACGCCTCGCTTTGGTACATCACCAATTCGGCGACAGGCACCGTGGGCGGCTTCGATCGCGCCAAACCGACCGTCCTCCTCCTCCACCCGCAGTTCCTCGACTCGGCCTGGCTCTCCGCACAGTTCGAGGACCCGCGCCTCTCGACGTCGTACAATCTTATCGCTCTTGACGCGCGTCATGCCGGTCAGACCACGTCCCGGCTCAACGCGAAACAGGATGGTTGGACGGACGCCGCGGACGTGGCGTTTGCGCTCGAGGTCCGTAACGTGTTTCATTGTATTCGCTGTTGCGTGCTATCCCCCCCTCCTCCTCCTCCTCCCCCCCTCGTTCCGCCGTGAGATGGACAAGTAGTAACTTACGGCCGGTCAACGGTGTTACAGGCGCTCTGCCTCCCCGCTGTCCACGTCTGGGCGTGTGAAATGTTCGCGACGTCGTGCGCGCTGCGGTTTGCCGCTATGTGAGTCTGTCGCGCGCACTCGGGATCTTTTGTTTCTCTTTTGCTGATAGTCCCTGCCACTCCGCCACTGCATCGCTGATCCGCGGTTTGAATTGCGACCTCAGCTTCCCAGAAAAGTGCCTGAGTCTGACACTGCTCACGGTACCTTGCGACCCTGACGTGTAAGGATCCGATTATCTGTTTTTTATTTTTGGTCCCTAAACGCGATATCAGATCCCGTTACAACTTGAATGAGATTGTCCAGTCGTGGTGTTATGCGCAGGAGCTGGAAACCATCGAACACGCATTCATGAATCTAGTCACGACGTTGTGTGGTCAGGTACGCCCCATTCCACAGATGTCACTGATGTGCCTTCTTATTGAATAACCTAGGACGTAAACGTGGACCTTGAAGACGACGTGAGTCAGCTCCTGATTACATCGTATGCGAACTAACGCATCGGACAGCTCATCGCGCACCTGGAAGTACACTATCCACCCTTCAGACGAACGATTGTTTCACATCTAGGTTGCCTCATCGCAAGCGTGAGTTCTCTGACTTGTTTCACAATCCGTGCCTCATGTCATGTCTAGGTTGAAAGACCATCCGAAGATTTATTGGCATCCATCTCTCAACCGGTATTACTTATTCATGTACGAATGCTGGTCTTTTTACCGGTGACACTCTGAATGACGCTTACCAAAGGGGGACTCGAATGAGGTCTTTCCTCCGGACGGTGCATTCCTTGTGCAAGACCAGCTCGTCAATGCGAAGGATGGTGCCAAGCTTTATTTCATCAGAGGTATATGCGCTCTCAGATCATCCGACGTAATGTGCACGCTGAACCGCGGGTCCAGGTGCTCAAGGGTGTCTCGGTGTGGTACCCGAGTCCGCATCAATCGCTAATCGCGTGTTCGCATCGTTCCTCTCACGCCTGCCTCCCGCCCGTTCGGACCCCCTACCACCACATCCCACGCGCCTCGACGATGCACTACAAAGACTGTCCGGGATTGTAAACGATCCCGGCATCCGCTCGCGCGAGGCTTGCTCGTCTATGGCGTTCTCCTGCGCGCCGCCCGGAGTTGTCCGACGGAGAATGCAGATTTATGCCCGTGCTGCTACCGGGCATAGATGCGCCTTCTCGCCGCTTGACAATAATGGTCGACCGAAGCGGAAGTACGTGGTTCTCTTGTTATTGATCCCTGACTTGGATAATTCATCTTTGGGTGCGGGTGGCGTTTCATCGGTGCAGGTACTCGGAACGGGTGCAGGAGGAGTGGTTCGAGGTGGACCGAAACTGGATCTCTCATTCAGGTGTGTGTCAATGTCTGTGTTCCGGGATCAATCCCCCGGAGTTTGAGAAAAAAATATCACAAACGTTCGCTTACTGACTGTGGGCGATAATATCCAGCACAATCTGAGGAAGCACGAACGCGCAAGAAAGTCGCGACGCTCGACGAGCGCCTGGAAACGCTCTCGCAGAAACTCGCGCGCGAGCTGACACTGACTCGCCTCAGATGGCACGTCCCTCGCGTGCCCCCGCACACCATCGAGCGCATGGGTCTCTCGAACGGATTCACGTCGCGCATTGCAAGCACGGCCAACTTGGCCGCGCGGGCCATCCAGCGCTTTCCCGTTTGATATTGCATCAAATCAAATCATACATCATACCCTTGGGGAAAAGCACCTGCGCCCTGCCATGACGACACCTGATTATGAAGTGTCCTCACGCCCACACGTGGGTCCGTGGTGTTTGTTGTGTGTTTCCTTGCTGCTTTTTTTTGCGATGCGCCGTCGGGAAGGAAGGTCCGCGGTTGGATCGCACGGTCTTAACGAAAAATCGTGATTTATCTGTATATATTGGTATTTTGAGGACTGTGCTTGTACGAATAGATCTATGCCACCCTAGAGGACCGTTCTGATCTGATGAGTATAAGAACCCGAGGACCAGCCAAGCTCGTATCCGGTACTGTCGCCGCTGACCCTCACCCGTGACTTTCGATCCTTTTCGTCTTACCATCGTCATCCATGGCTTCAGCTGTCAAGTAAGATGGCGTCTTGACTCGCGCGGGAGGTGAAATATCTCCTGACAGGAATCTTCGCCCAGGTGCATATTTTGCAAGATAATCAAAGGTCGGGGCTGATACTCCTTGTGGTGAAATCAATTCGCTCAATCGCTACTGTCCAGGGGAAATCCCGAGTCTCAAGCTCGTCGAGACGAACTTGACGTGCGTACATCGCTGCTGGCACACCGCCCCGTATCGGTGACATCGTCATGATGATCATCAAATCGTCATCCCTCTCCGACCGCCAACCCCGACCGCAGTTACTCCTTCCTGGACATCAATCCCCTGTCGAGAGGCCATGCCCTCGTCATTCCCAAACGTCCGTTGTCTTCCGCTCTCCCTCCCCCATCGCATTGTCGTTTCATGAATGCCTTTTTTTCTTCTTCTCGTGTTGTGGTCTCATTGTCGTTTGTCGTTTTGCCACCAGATCACGCGGAGAAGTTGCACGACCTCCCTGACGAGTACCTCGCGGATGCGCTACCGATCGCCAAGAAGATCGCCCTTGCTCAAGGCGCAGAGAATTACAACATACTGCAGGTGCGCGCTTTGCCTTCGTTACATTCCCCCCCTTCCCACCCTCGCTGCCAGTCTACCGTTTACTGGCTGGGATCTCTAACCAGTTGATGATTGCAAACAGAATAATGGACGCATCGCGCATCAGGTGCGATTAAGGATAATTCAACTTGTGCCATCGATTCTGTACGATGTGCTGACCCTACGATGATCGTGATCGTGCCTGCGTTTCTCGCACACAGATCGTGGACCACGTCCACTTCCACGTTATCCCCAAGCCGTCCGACTCGGACGAGGAGGGCCTCGTCATCGGGTGGCCGCAGACGACGCCCGAGAAAGAAGATCTCGCTGCTGTTCACGCGGAGCTGCTGACCAAGCTGTGAGGGACGATAGACCGTCCCGCGCGGAAAGGGAAGGTTGGGTATGCGATCAGTCTTAGTCTTAGTCTATCTGACTTGTCAGAGCCGATGTCGTGTTTTCGGGCTCGTCGTTTGGAGATGTTGTGGAAATCATATGAAAAGGAATATTGCGTCTGTCGCCACATCGACGCCGCCAACGCCGCCGCCACGGATTCAATCTCGTGGTCTCAGCCTTCTTTAGTGCTTGATGGTGCCCTCGCCACCGACCGTATTGCTCTTTCGAGGCTACTGTCGGATAGAGCTTGCTATGAGGGTCGACCTGGGACCTGGTCGAGGTGCCAAGGTACACAATTGGGCCCACAAGTGGAAGTCGGGAACTCGTTTTGTGTCTGAGCGTGCGCCCGTCCTCATCGTGGCACGTAGGGCTTCAAAGTTCATCCGTGCACCACATCCTAGTCTTTCAGCCCTTTAGAGTTCTATCAAGCAGAATGCTTATTCTCTTCTTACTCTGGCAAGATTTCATATTTTTTTGCTTTATCGGTCGGGTGCTCCACCGTCGCCGCGGCGGGCCTGGGGACAATAGATAAGGATACTGAACGGGAAGACGTTCATTAACGCACCCCCCTGGAAAGGTGGACCAAGCAAACCAAACCGATCTCTGAGCTTATTTTGTACTTCAACGTCGCCGCCAGCTGTAGTATTACTGTATTAGAAAAAACGACGGGATATGTGTACTCCAAGGTAGCCTGTCCTGTTAGAAATTTAGAAAACTGGCCCGAATTGGTGCCAGTTTTGCACCATAATTCCACCCACGCGCATCCACAACTTGAACGTGCCAGACACAGCAGACGAGTGAGATGGCGGCCAAAGCTGAAGATGCACCAGTAGTCAACAAGAACAAGAGATTCAGAAAGGAAAAACGTGTGACTCTGACTTATTCTTTCTTCTCATGAATTCACGCTGATTGTTGTTTGTTGTTCGCGGCGGCGGGTAGCATGGGACACGGATGACATCGACCAGTGCGTTCCCGTCAACCCTTCCTCTCATACCCATCCATACTTACTTTACACGCATATAACCAGCGTAAGTTGACAGAAACTATTTCTACGCCGGGCAGGCCGCATCCTTTCTCTTCATTCCCCTCGTTTATTCTTTTTCACTTCCTTTTCCTCACCCTACTACGTAGTGGAAGATCGACAAGTTTATCGACGCGGACAACACGGGCGGCACGTTCCTAGACGAATCCTCCTTCGCGACGCTTTTCCCCAAGTACCGCGAGAAATATCTTCGGGAGGTGTGGGGCGCGGTCACGAAAGCTTTGGATGCTCACGTACGTCCGTCCGTCCTCTCAACTCAAAAAAAAAACCTTGTTTCTGTTTCTTTTTTGTTGTTGATTTTCCCCCCTCTTTCCAGCATGTGGCGTGCACGCTCGACCTCATTCATGGCTCGATGTCCGTGCGCACGACGAGGAAGACGTACGACCCCTATATCATTCTGAAAGCGCGGGACATGATCAAGTTGCTCGCGCGGGGCATCGCGGTCGGGCAGGCGGTCAAAGTCTTGGACGACGACGTTGCTTGCGACATCATCAAGATAGGAAATATCGTCCGTAACAAGGAGCGCTTCGTCAAGCGGAGGCAGCGTATAATTGGGCCTGATGGGAGTACCCTCAAGGTGCGCGTCCCCTGCGACGGTTCGCATCATTCACACAGCGCTGTATCGTTGGCCCGATAGGCTATAGAGCTGCTCACGCAGTGTTACGTGTTGGTACAAGGGAACACCGTCAGTGTCATGGGACCGTACAAATCTCTAAAGGAAGTGCGGCGCATGGTTCTGGATTGCATGAAGAACATCCACCCGATCTACCGAATAAAGGTGTGCGCCACCGTCTACACCAACCCATCGAATAACAGCGAACTTGGCGCGTTTGACAGGAGCTTATGATCAAGCGTGAATTGGCCAAGGACCCGAAACTTGCAAATGAATCTTGGGACCGCTTCCTGCCCAAATTCCGTCGCAAGCACCTCAAGACGTCGGAGAAGACGGCGCGGAAGAACGAACGGCTCGGGACCAAAAATGTGGAGCGTGCGGCCGCCGGCTTGGAGCCCATCAAGAGCACCAAACCGGAGAAGAAACCGTACACGCCGTTTCCTCCTGCCCAACTACCACGGAAGGTGCGTGTTTGTTGGTGGCCTTGATGGGGTAAATAAACAGGGGCTGACACCAGGGTGGTGGGGTGCGTGCGTGTGTGTATGCAGGTCGATCTACAGTTGGAGTCGGGTGAGTATTTCCTGAAGCCCGCGGTGAAGAAGAGGCGTGAGGAGCACGAGCGGAGACAAAAGGCATGTGTTTTTGTTCGGGGTTCATAACACCTCTATGACGTTTCTGCACCGCCCGCAGCAAGGGGAAGCCACCGCGAAGCGCCGTGTGGAGCGCGCGGAGGCATTCGTCGCACCAGTTGAGATGGCAGCGCCGACCGTCGAGGAGAAGCGAAAACGCAAGCGACGGGAGCTAACTGAGATGAATGGAGATGAAGTAGCAAACGAGGGGACCACGAGGAAAAAGAAGAAGAAAAAGAGAGCTGAGGATGACTAGTGATAGTTATTGTAGTGCCCCTGTGCCTACTGTGGGTACATATATAGGCTAGGAGGGCACAGGTGCGAGCACAACAACTGCCCGGCTATTGGAAAAAGGCCCATCGCGGTGGTGAAACAAGTTGTGAAAGTGGCCGAACACAACGATCATCATGATCTCGCAAATGACCGTGCAATGACCTTGGACACTGGCACATTGTCCTTGTCATTCCCCCTTCCTCCCACCATAATCCTCCCCTCCCCTCTTCATGGCGACCGCTTCCACCTCTTGGATGCCCGCCGCGGGAAGGCACAACGTCAGCATAGGCTCGTCCCTGTCCAAGGCTCTCAAGGCCCGCAAGGGACAACCCCCAACGCAGAGGAGCAAGGCCCTCCCAGAACGAGACTTTTATGCCCTTCGCTGTGCGCGCCCGCTTTCCCTTCTGCCCGACTCAACGTTTGGGCTCATTGTACGGCAGATAACCACAAGCCCGCATCTATAGACTCCGCCAAGTCGGGCACACTCGAGGTCAACCCGGGCAGGGAAGTGACCTCGGTCAGGGTTGAGCGACCCACTGTCACCGTTCGTTTCCTCCTTGCTCCTTCCTCGTGCCCGGCACACGTTGACGAGCATATCAACATGTATAGAACAACGAGGTGATAGTATTCAAGGGCGACGAGAAGCCCGCGAAGGAATGGGAGTGTGTGCTCATCTACGACGAAGCGACGCAAACGTTCACGCTCGAGAAACTGGACTCGCTCGTCAACCTCAACTTCGATGCCAAGGTGCTGCCACGAACACGCCCAGCCGCTCCCTCTCGTATGTCGTCGTCGTCTTCCACATGCCCCCCAGTCTCTTCTGTCCCTCGCGTCCGCACGCGTGCGCGCCATGCTGACACGAACTCCATGCATTTCACAGCCCACAGTGCCCCGTCTTCTTCCGCCGCGCAGACACCACGACGCTCCCCGGTGCGCACGGCGGCTGACGAACTCGAGGCACAACTCGAAGTCGTCAGCGCCGGCCTGGGCAGTGTACACAACCCGGACGCAGACGCGGACGGCGAGCCGGACCCGAGCTTCTCGCTTGTACGAGAGGAGAAAGAGGGAGCAGGTGCAGCGCCACCGCCGCCGCCGCCGCGGTCATCCGCCGCACATCATCAGAAAGCCGCGCCACAAGCCGCGCCACGATCCAAGGCCCGTCCCATACCATCCAAGAAATCCGCCGTCACACCACAATCTGCCAAGGCGGCTCGCGTGTCGGCTGCAAATGCAACACCAACATCGGCACCGGCACCGTCCTCGAAACCGCGGCCTCGGCCCATCCCGCCAGCGCCTGTGCCACCACTTATATCGACGCCTACTGTGCAGGGGTCCGCGAAACGCACGATCGCCGCATTGGAGAGTGACGTTGAAGACTTTGAGGTCCGGGGCCCGATCGCGCCTATGAATGTAACTTCATCCGTGACGAGGCGGCCGTCAATGGCGACGGCGACGGCGACGGCACCGCCGGTCGCTCAGGCTCCGGGGTTTGGCCTCGCCCTGCCCTCGGCATCCTCCGGTCCGGACCCGCTTGCGCACCAAGGGCTGTACCATCACGGCGGCGGACGTGCGGCCTCTTCGGGAGCGGTGGAATCGGACGATGAATGGGACGAGATACTCGCGCAGCCGGACCGCGCACATCCGCCGCCGCCGCATCATCAACAGCAGCAGCAAGAGCAGATGCTGACGATTACGATCGAGGATGAAGAAGACGGGCTCGACTTTTTGGAGCGCGAGTTGCTCGGGGAGGACGAGCGGATGGCCGACGGGGATGCGGATGTGGATGAGGACGAGGAGATGGAAGAGGAGATGGTGGTGGTGGGCCATCATCATAACGCGTCGCGCGCGGGCTCGGGGACGGGTCCCATGTCGATGAATCAGTTTGCGGGTGGGGATGCTCTAGTGGAGGACGAAGACGATGACTACTCGAGTAGTGAGGAGAGCGACGAGGACTAGCGCTTACTAGAACAACGCACCGACGACATCGAGCCGCAAGTAAGGTAAATAAAGGATTTTCTCTTTTCTTTTCTTGCACCACGCGGGGCGAAACACATCTCAGTGTTTTTCGCGCCCACGCGCACAGTACACAGACACCCCCCGTTTGTCATTCTTACTTATTATTCACCGTTTTTGTTCACTCCCATGGTACTGCAAGTAGTAGTTCGCTGTATGTTATACATGTTTATATATGTGCTCTCGTGAAGTGTATTAGGGGCTCGATCATGCCTCGCCCTTGAGTGCATCTCGCATCCGTACAAAAAAACCCACGAAACATGACGCTAGGTACCCAGGAACATCATAAACAAGGGGGGGTAAGAAAGTAAAGAGCAAGAACGCACACAGAGCGGCATCGCCGCCAACAACACGAATGCAAATCAAATCGATGCAAATTAATGAAGAAGAAAAAAACAATAAACACAAAAATGCGAAGAAAAAATCGGTTGCTTGCTCGTCAAGTAACTTTGCCCACAAACTCTAAACCAGAACTCGAAAATATTCGGGACTCGTCAGTACACACACACACCATGCCATCCACATGCGTCAAAAAGTCTGTCCAAGTTTTTAAATTCTTACGGCGACGCCGACGGCATGGGCACCATCGAGAAGACAACGCCAGCGGTCGCGGAGGCGGAAGCATCGGCCGTGGCGGATGCCGAGTCGGTCGCAGAGGCAGAGCCAGTGGCGCTGGCCGAGGAAGCAGAGTCGATGGCGTTGACCATGTCGGAGGCCATGACGGACATGGCGGATATGATCATCGAGGTGGCCTCGGGGGGTGTGACGGTCGTGGTGGAGGAGGATGAGGACGCGGAGGACGACGAGTTGCCGCTGGCCTGGCGGAAGAGGCTGGACGTCGAGTCGGGGGTGGAGTTGATGAAGGCCATGGTCGGGCCCGCGACGATCGCGTTGCTCTGGCGGTCCACCGCGCCGCCGTTCAGCGGCTGGCCGTCGGACGTGATCCAGATCGCGACGGGGCCGTTAATTCCTTGGGGAACGACGCACTGGCCCATCGGGAGCGGGATGGAGAAGGGAAGGCCGCCGGCGAGCATCTGGCAGAAGAAGCCCTGTGGATGGACGCCGACGCATGTGTGAGAAGAAAGAAAGAAAGAACGGAAGGCGAATGTGGGACTCACGGAGGGCATGCCGGAGAAGGCCGACGAGCTGAATTGCAAAGAGGTGCCGACGGTGACGACCTCCGTGTTGGTGATCGTGAGCCCGACGTTAGCTGCGGGTGCGATGGTGAGCTGCTTTGGACACGACCGTTGAGGTGGGTCAAGGAGAAAAAAAAACGCACCCTGGATGCCGAGGTCACAGCCCTTGATGAGGGGGCCGGCAAGAGCAAGAACCTCATTGGGAAGGAGGGGAATGTCGAACGATTGCGGGATCGGCGAGAGGCCCTGGAAGAGGTTGAGGACGGTCTGATGACGCGATTCGATGGTCACGATGGAGGCAGCGGCGGTGAGGACGCGGGGCTCCTGGATGAGGTGCGCAGCACCGAGGTACGCGCCAACGCCGACGTTCTCGACGAGCTGCGCGAAGGATACCATGGTCGAGACGTCGGTGAGCACGCTCGAAAAGTCGAACTGGCACTGTATCGGCGTCTGACCGAATCCGACGATGATGTCCTGGATGGCGGTCACATGCACGAACTCGTCCCCCTGGATGATCGTGATCTCCTCGATGACGATGTCTGACGACTCGAAGCCGGCACTGATGTAGTCGGACGGCTGGAACTTTTTCAGAGCCTCCTGGTAGAACTGCGTCTCGAGATTCTCGAGCACAAAGGCAAATTCTTTATTGTTGTTGTTGTTGTTGTTTATTGTTCGAGGAAGAAAAAGAAAAGGGTCGGTCAGTTTCTCCCGAGCGCCAAGTGGCAGAAGTGGACTCACGAAGGACTTGGATGGAGCCAGAGTCGATGGTACGTGTGAGAGGCGCAGCCCACGCGGCGAGTGGGACAAGGAGAGCAGCAGCCGGGAAGAGTGTGGAGATACGCATTTTCAGTATTAATTAGTTTTATGTGGTGTCGAGTTGGACCAGCCCTGCTGTCTGTGTGCCTAAAGTTGAAAGAGAAAACTAAAGAATGGACCAGGGGCGCAACCGGGCTGCCCAGAGAGAGATACCTGCAGGATGGTCATCAGAGGCTGTGAGGAAGGAGAGCGAGGGAAGGAAGGGAAGGAAGGATACTGACCAAAAGAGAAGGGGAAAAATAAGGCAGCAGAGGGGGGAAGCGGGGAGTTGAGATATCCTGGGTTCTGTTGGCTCGGCTGATGTATTTATGTTGTGATCAGACTGAATAGACTCGGTCACGCCGGGTGCTGCCCTGGTTGCCATGCCGATCTGCCACTAGTCCGTTTCCTCGTTTCCTCATTTCTTCTTGTTGCCGTGGCCATGGAACGTCTCAGTTTCACACATCCCCTGGCTTGTCGTGTCCCACAGATCGCCATTTGTCTCACTGGCAAGCACGACGATAAATATAATGAAATCTCCTCTTCCCTCAGGCTCATGGGGCGGTTCCTCTGTCTGACAGCCCACATCAATTTTTTGCGCAAAATTTGATGCCACTGTTCCTCAAGACGAATTGGGAAGCATCTTTAGATAACGTATTGTCGGTCGCCCTTCCGGCGCGCACCGTGCCCATCATCAGGCGGACCCTGCCCCGTTTGTACGGGTACAGTAGAGTACTCTTTGCTGATCCCATCTCGTGGTGATTCAAAACAACTCTCAAGTTACTTTAGGAACCGGTTTGGGGGTACGCAACGGAAACGACACCACACAACATGTGTCCCGGCTTGCGCGGCCAGCGGGTCAACGAACTCTTTGTCCGATGTCCCCCTTCGTTTCGATGTTTTTGATGGGTGGCAAAATTTCATGTTCTTGAGGCGTAACATTTCTGCGTGGCTGTCCACCCCGCCCATGAGAGATAGTTTGATACAATAATCCCTGCCAAGAGTCTTTGATCTTGATTGGGCGGGTGCATGAGGCGAGGATAATTAAGCGCCCGGCGGTTCCGATACTCACCGCACGCTAAAAGTCAGAGCGAAAGCGGTGTTGATATCATCGCCTTGGAGGAGTAAGTACACCGCTGTCCAGTGCTCAATCCGTATGCCGCTGCTTTTTCAGTCCTCTTAGCCATGCCCATGTCGAGGACTCACCTGCGATTTTTCCGCAGCAATAAAAAATCCAGCCCGCGAACGAATACTGAACTACTGCAGTACTTGTGGCAGTGACCATCCCTACTGGGAATTGTCGTCAAGGACGTTTCACACACGGCTCCCACGGAATATAGTACTGTAGCCCTGCAGTCAGCTCTCATTTGTGTGCTTACAAATGCATACGACGGATTCAAACGTGTGCGGGCTTTCTGGGTTCTTCGCGCCGGCGACCTCGGTCATATCCGCAAACACACAACAGTCGCCATGGGGTGGATAGGCGCTCGGGACAGAGGTGACAACAAATGCCTTCATCAAGGTCTCGAGGAAGCTAGATAGATAAACCGCGATGCACGCGAATCCAATACTTACTCCTTTCTCACCACGCTTGTTCGACGGATGACTTGCCAGAACCTCACCTTTCTGAATCGAAGAGACCCGCACTGTTCTGGCGGAGAATCCGGCGTTTTCCTCTTTACGACAGCCTCTGATCGCCACGCCAAGCATTAGCCAAGCCTTTCTCTACAGAGACGCCTGTAACCGCGCTACGGTGTTGCGGGTGGAACGTCCTCCTGGCCTTCTTGAGTGTGCTGCATGGATCCAGACCTGACCTCCAAACTACGATACCACCAAGCCACGCGGTCTGGACATGGGTGCCGGCGGTACTGTAGTGGACTCATACCACTTGATCCTCAGGGGCTTCTCGTAAATGATGGCCATGGCGACGCGATCACAAAGTACCTGTGACTTTAGGGCGATCTATCATCGAGACCGCAGGGGCGCAGTCGCAGGAGTCCTGATCGCACGATTAATTAGGCCGTCTGTCCTCCGCTGTGGCGATGCGCCACCAGTGACCCAAAGGCTATGAGGCTGACCAAGGGGTTTAACTGGAGGGTGAAAGGCCTGCCTGGCCGACGAGCCCGTTTATGGTCCCCGCCGTGCGTGTGCGCGTACACGATGGCATCCGCGATTTGATGCCTCCGCGTTGGGATTGGGCGAGGCTGAGGTTTCGCAGCACCTCGTCGGAGGGTGGGGGGAGGTACAGTAATTCGGGGTCAAGAATTGTGTACGCAAATGAGGTTTGACTATAGTGAGAAGAAAACCAAGGCCCGGTCACCTCAGCAAGAAACAAGAGGGCCGACTTTCCAAGGTGCAAGCACAGGTTGGCTTGTCGCATGGATCGGTACGAGGGCTAGCCCAATGCCATTCCATCGACAACCGCTGACGTGCGGGATATCAGGGAGACAGCCAGATGTTGCGGTCATCGAGAGTTGCACTAGTACTGTCGCGCCCACACAAAGACTGATGTCCTTGCGCATCAAATCTTCGGTCTCCCCCCGTCGAGATCGCTTAACGCCTCATGACAGAAACCGGTGTGCGGTGATGATGTGTTTGAGAACTCTCGCCGCGTAAAGGCGTTGAGAGGTTCCGTTCCGCGAGACTGTCGTCTGCTCCGAGGAAGCTCCCTCGGTTAAAAAAACACAGTGAAGGAATCGTGGTCGAGCGTTTCGGAATGAAGCCTGTGTCAGTAGCGGTGGTCTCACGAGGATGCCGTTACGCGGTGGTCGCTTTTTTGGTGTGCCGGGCACCACGGCGCTCGCAACTGCCAGTGTAGGCTGTCCACAGGCCATGGTCAGCGGATTTGAATGCTCGTCGTTTTATTGACGCAATTGGAGCTTCCGAGTCGCGCTGAACGCCTCTAGAAGTCGTTATGATGAGAAAGAGGGGATACATTACCGAAACAGAGTGTCTTCATCCACATCCTTCCTCTCATATTGTGGATCTGTCGAGGATGACATCAAGCTCACCGACAGGTGACTCGGAATCTTATCGCTGTATCCCTCAGACTGGGACCCTTGCTGTCTTCTTTGTCTTATTTTCAAATCGAGTTATCGTGCACATTAGTACCCAAGGCGCACGATAACCGATTTGAAAAACAAAAACATATGTTGTACGTAGGCCGGGAATTTCCGCTTGGCGCTGTCACGGTAGTCACGAGAGAACGACACAGCCTGCAAGCGGTGAGCTCGGATATCACCCAAGATTAAACCGAAGCCCTTGAAGACGTAATGACCAACAGCCGTTGGGGCACCACGGCGCTACTTGATTGCCGATCCTTCTTCAAATTTGGTTCAGAACCATCTCCTGTTATCGGCCCGACTGGCGGCCACGCGGGGTTTCTTTGCTCGCATTTTTGGGGCGTGATGCGCTAGATGATGTGCACTGGTAGCTATGAAGTGCAAGCACTGGTATCTGAGCAGAGGTGTGAGAGGGGACAGTCTGATGAATCCAATGAGGCGCCACCGCGGCGAGAGGCTGTCATGGCTTCACGGAAAAGGCCGGACACCCGGCAAACTCCGTCTTGCCTCCGTAGTTTCCTTGTTTTCCTCCGAACATCGCTGACCACGTCCTCACCAACTTTCAATCCATCCATACTGTATTGAACAGTTATGCCAAGCAGATTGGAACTACCCATAAAAACGCGCCCTCTCCCTCCAGACAACTCCAAAGCGTCCTTTACCCGGGGACGTTGTCTAGCTACTTTATAGGAGAGAAAGCGTTCAAAGACTACCGGAACGTATTCTTCTGGTCTTATCTCACCTTACACCACCTTCCATGCACCATCCTAATGGACAAGAGCAATACGCGTCGATGTTTTCCTGTCTGTACGTTTCCCCCAGTCTTTCTCCGTCAAAATCTTATGTGATATCTATCTACGTCATGCGACCATTGACGTCAGTGCACCGACTCGACGTGGTCATATTTATATCGAGAGGATCCCGTTGTCCTCCTTGATGATGAAGGTTTGGCTGAAGTCTTGTCCGTGCTTGCGTCAGTGACGACCCGCCGCTAACGCAACCACTTACTGAATCTTCCTTGTTTGATCTGTTCCGAAACAAATCAATCAGGGATGATTCAATAAGTTGTTGCCTCATTGTCTGCCCTTCCTTCCTAGCCAAGCATACAATTCCTCAAAGAACTTACTGGGAGGGAAGATAGAGCGTTGGTCCCGACGTCTATCGGGTTATCCTTCGAGCCTGGACGTACTTTACAGAGAAACAGCCCCGAAACGAAGTCTGAAGTTGACCCTCCCATCTGGATCCGTTGGTGAACCGGTGAACCACAGCCTTGCACCTCGCTTGAACTATGTCACGGTTTACACAAAGCAGTACGTTTACGGAGCGTAAAGGGATTTCTTCTCTTATGGATCCGTGGTAAACGTATGCGTCACCGCTTGCTTTCTGTCACATTCCTGATCGCCGCGTGCTGCATGGTTTCGTAGCAGGTGCAGGGGACAGTATCCTATGGTAAATGATGCACAAAAGTTCTCCTGCCCATTCGGACGATCGACCAGCTCCTGTATCATTAACAAAATCGAGAGGGTATGCGATATAGGATTGGCCTGGATGACTCATTACTGTTGTCGTTTCAGAAACGCTTAAAGCAGTAACCAGGCAATTTGTTGGCTTGTCTTATTTCTCGACACTCTGCCAAATCCGATGCTTGCTACAAAATTCTCTGCCCCATATTCCGAGTCTGCTTCAGGGTCATGACGGTCCAAAAATCCTGCGTTGATGGATTGCTCGGAAGAGGTGCTCACATTCGAGGGGGTAAGTGAAGGTTGCTATTATCGTAGAAGCCCTCGCTGAATATCCCCATGGCTCTGGTGTGGTACCTTCACTAGCACAATTATTGTCAGCCACCCGATGAGAGAATTGACAACAATGTCAAGGCTGCGATATGATCAAAGTGAGGGTGGGTCGTGCTCTTTTCTTTGCCTGTGTTGCGTAAACATTCATCATTTCCCATACGCCGAGGGTAAGGGAGAACTGCGCTTGTGGCCAACGTGGAACGGGACTAGGCAACCCAGTGTACTGCAGGTCACACGGCGTGCGTGCGTTCCATTCCCGAATCGACCTAACAACCCTAGAGCCTCGTTGGTCCGTGGCCAGGCCCGGGTCTCGTGCAACCGGCATGGCTTCTGTCTGACAGGAACATTCCGCACTTTCTGATAAATGCCCTGACAACGAGCGAGAGTCGCGTGGCTCAGTTCGTCTTTCCGCGGTCGGCAAGGTTGAAGGCAGGCTGCGCTGGTGAGTTCGGGAGGAAAGAACTTGGGAAGACTAAACAGTCACAGTCACACAAAGAGGAGGCAGAGCGGGCATATCACCCGGCAAACCCCGTCTCACCATCGATGACTACATCCGGTTATTGCCTGAGCTGAGGATGGTGTCTATATACAGTAGCAGGCACTTAGTTACATGCAAATAGGAAGGAAAGGGACAGGTTGCAAGGGCAACAAGCCTGAGTAAACTGAAGATGACGATTAGGATGGGATGGAGAATGTAACTAAACCGGGCATCCCAATCCTGGCACGCGGCCCTACTTAGGCGTATTGTACTGAGTCATGATATGCGTTTATTTCTGGTGCTATGTTTTCGGTGCGACAAGTCTTGACTTGTTTCATTCGATTGGTACTCTACAATGACACATCCGGACATCACACGTAGTTTTTGATCTGGTCCAGGGACGTCTACGCATATGTTGTTCTGAGCTGATGTACAGACAGTACTGTATCAAGACTGGAGGATCAGCGCTTCTGCGCGAGAGGACCTCGGCCTGATGTTGCACTTGAAATTTTCCGGGTGACTGCAACGCGAGCATCAATGGGGGAAATGCGACCCAAAAGAGGGTGGCGGATGTACCTGATCAAGGAGTCAGTATACCTGACTTCCGGCGTCACCTCAACACCCTCCTCGACGACCTTTGACACGCGGAAGACGGCTAACGCGGAGGCCATAGCGAGCCATATTGTCGCGTCTGCGAACTGATTTCCTATGGGTCAGGCGGTCAGCGAAACAATCTTCTATACCCCCAATCACGCAAACATACCTGGACAGATGCTTCGTGTGCGTAATGTATGAGCGTTCATGATACACAATTGTGGATAGCGAAGGCTCACCGGCGGCCAAAGCCGAAGACACATGTGCGGGGATTTCGCTCCACAGGCTTATCCCCTATTTCCAGGAAGCGCTCTGGGGAGAAAAGTTCCGGATTGGGGTATACTGCGGGGTCGTGAAGCATGTACCTAAGGTTCATCGTCAACCTGATAATACCATACGACGATAAGGTCCAGAGCTCACCACACGTTCGGAATCACGATCGAGCCTTTCGGAATGTAACATCCTCTGAGCGTGTCAGCCTCTGTAGTCGTGTGAGGGACCCCTACAGGATGCATCATGGTGATTGTTCATGTCTCGTTCGCATTGCGCCTCATTCAAGTTGCAGACGAACCAAATGGCCCAACAGGTTGCCAGCGATAGATCTCGCTCTGCAGAGCGCTAACGTAGGGTAAACTGTCACGATCGGCCAATACCGGAAGCCGGTCCTTCCCGACGATACGATCGATTTCGTCTTGTGCCTTGGTTTGGATGTCCGGGAAGAGTGTCATGGCGAGATAAAACGTTAATAACGCCGAAACCGTCTGTGCACAACTTAGCACGGGGTGGTTCGTTCGTTCCTTAAACGAGGGTACCCACGGTATCTGCGCCTCCTAGATCCCAAGGGTTGATAAGGGGCCATCAACAAGGTACGATGGAATGGCGCACCGGCAAACAAAGATGAAGCAGACCACTTCAAGTTCTCTCGACCGAGCTCAGTCGTGACATCCCGGATATTATTGGTGACAACAGAAGCTGGTGCCGTCCCAGCCGCCTCAAATCGTAGAATCGCGAGTCAGCGTCAATTACCTATCGTCATCAGAAATTCCAGAATACCATTTCGTCCAAAGTAAATTGGAATGGAACATCGACCAGTTTGTCCAAGGACCTCTTTGCCTCGGAAGCCTCTTTTTTGAAACCTGCTCCAGGCAGCCAACCCGGGTAGTACTTCACTGGCTGGCGGGTGAGGTTTTGAATTTATGTTATCGAGAACATGAAATTGACCAACAGAGTGGAACAAAATCAACCAGATATGCCCCTGGTTTGCTGAAGTCAGAGAAACGAGCGATGGTAAATTCTGCAAGTGCGAGGATGGGGTCCCCATGCTCTTGTGCCTCGTAACCATAAATAATGCGAATGATAATTGTGCCTGCAAAGCTAGATAATGCGGAATCTATTATCTCAGAGAAGTTGAAATAGTCCGAATAAGTACCGACGAATGTGTTGAGGTATGTTGTCTGAATCACGTAAGGTCGCTTTCAAGTACTTTCGAACCTCGGTATCGAAAAGGCCACGGAACTTCCTGAGGGATTCAAGGGTTCCGATTGCGCGGTGCATATACTTGCGTGATTCCTTCAGCCGTGGTCCGTACATCAGAGATGAAGTCCACTCCTTGAAGCCAGCAAGTTCACCAGCCATATTCAAGACTGGTCGGTCTGAAGAGATCGCGCCCTTTTTATCGAGTATCTCATTTGCAATGTCGACGTCGCTGATAACGATCAATGGCTGTCCAGCGGCATCAACATATACGATCTTGCCTGGGATGAGTCTCAGTGAGCCGTACTAGCCATGCATGATATAATGTACGAACCATATTTCCGAGCCCACTCGGTGTAGGTCTCAACAAAATTTGCCTTGGGTACGTCGAGCAAGTTTCCGATTAGTGGCCATCTTTTTGGCCCCGGTGGTAGTGGAAGGCGCGCTCGTTTTGAAGCCCAATACAGGGGAATGAGTATAAGGGTCAGGACAACAACGCCAGTGGTCGAGAGTTGGATGGACATGGAGTTGGAGGTAGAGCGGCAAAGAGGTTTGTGGCATTTTATAGATGATTATTAACGGGATGGCATGACCTCAGCGGCCTGGGGTTATCCCAAATCGAGCGCTCGCCTTTCTGTTTGGAGTTAACGCCGACTCAACGGAGCAATATAATTTTTTTAAGTTGTACTAAGACCCGTATCGGGGCACAGATAATGGGGAGTTTATGTCTCTGTTGATACATTGTCGCCGGCGTCGTTGCCGGCGTCGAGCGAGGACGCCCGAGCTGGGTAGGATGTGCAACTGGTGCGCCAGTGTCGTTATCGAGGTTGAGCGTAGGACGGGCCCCGCAGGTAAATGGTGCGGCAGCCGGTCAACTAATCGCGTCGGTGTCACTAGAGGTGAGCATCCATGCGGAGGGCGGGTGTGCCCAAGTGTCTTCATCCTCTTCGTCGCCAGCGTCGCCAAGAGTGTGTACTGAGACTTCAGGCATGCCACGTACTAGGGGGCGCGAGTGCACTGGCATGCAAACCCTGGGTGCCGAAAACCCAGACGAAGCAACCGGCGGGCAACAAGGAGAGT
>Ga0137397_10000929_pt1 | contig 20371 bp, 19 predicted proteins | sample czorhiz116metaG_FD_106658 | JGI IMG/M metagenome (GOLD analysis project Ga0137397, IMG submission 106658) | Vadose zone soil microbial communities from Angelo Coast Range Reserve, California, USA - czorhiz1.16 metaG | ecosystem: Environmental > Terrestrial > Soil > Vadose zone | place: USA... | reverse complement strand
GCGAGCACCGCCAGGCCGCTCGCCATCGCCTCGAGCACGACGTTGCCGAAGGTCTCGGTCGTGCTCGGAAACAGAAAGAGGTCTGCGGAGGCATAGTGCGCGGCAAGGTCCTCGCCGACGCGCACACCCGCGAAGTGGAAGCCGGGATTGCCTCGCTCGAGCGAGGCGCGCTTCGGTCCGTCGCCGACCACCACCACCCGTATTGAAGGGTCGATCCTCTGCATCGACCGCGCGGCGGTCGCGAAAAAGTCGAGTCCCTTCTCGGGGGCGAGGCGGCCCACCGAGATCACCACCCGTTCGTCGTCCAGACAGCCCCACCTGCGCCGCAGCTCAGCGCTGCGGCGCGAGGGGTCGAACAGCACCGCGTCCACGCCGCGGCCCGCGATACGCAGGCGTTCGACGCCCAGATGCTCCAGTTCGGACTTCAATTGCTCGGTCGGAACCAGCGTGCAAGCGGTGCGATTGTGAAGCCGCCGCAGGTAGGTCGCGACGACGCCCCGCAGCCAGGGAAATCCATAGTGCTCGCTGTAGGAGTGAAAATTGGTGTGGAAATCCGAGCTCAGGGGAATACCGAGCGCGCTCGCGGCGGACACCGCTGCCCAGCCGAGAGGCCCCTCGGTCACCACATGCACGAGGTCGGGTCGCGCGGAACGCCAGCGCGCGGCGAGTCTCCCCGGCAACGCAAAGCCCACCTGCACCTGCCACTTGGAAATGCCGGCGCCCAGCGTAAGCGTTTCACGCAGGGCGGGGTGCGGCGCTCGGACGGGTTCCCGGCGCTGGCGCGGCCGGACCAGCTCGACCGCGTGGCCGCGCTCGAGCAGCCAGTCGACCATCGGTCCGACGGTGCGCGCCACGCCGTTGATCTCTGGGGGGTGTGTCTCGGTGACGACCGCGATGCGGATGCGCCGCGCGGGGCTTCGGTCCGCGGGAATTTCGGGGGCCAATCCATCCTCCGACATGGCGCCGGAGTGTCACAGGGGGATGTTACGAAAATATCAAGGATTGGTGAAGGATCGGTGACGGCCTGGCCGCGAGCGCGCCTCGCGGCGCACATTGCTCCGCAACTGAAACACCTTCGAGCTTCTCAGGCGCCTTGCCCAGCGCCGATAGGGACCGTACCGGTCCCGCGGACGCCTCTAGGCGCGTCTATTCGCGTCAGCGCGCATCCGCTGGTGCCGCCTTCGGCGCAAGCGAGCTTCGTCAGTCTGCGCACTACGCTCGTTGGTATGTCGGCGGAAAACCTGTTCGCCACCTTGGCGCCGTGCAGTTTGAGCAGCCACGCTAGATCTTCGCCGGTCAGAGTGGGGTCCATCGCTCTCGCCTCGAAAAGTGTTCGTGCAGCAGCGAAATACGGTAAGCCCGACGTTTTGCGCAAACATTACAACGCTACGGCTTTTGGGGGAAACCGTAAGAAATTAGCAATCTCGCCCGTTCCGGGCGGCTGACGCTCGAGGCGGAGGTGATCGACTGGTTACCGTCAAGTCAATGAGTTAGGATGGTGTTTGGGTTGCGTCGATGAAACCAGGGACAGAGCGGATATGACCGCCGGTGCGGCGATCGAGATGGACACCCCGGCGTTGTCCGCGACCGCGACGCGACGCGCCCAGACTTTCCCGGTTCTCGCGCCCGACGAGACCGCGCGCATGCGCCGCTTCGGCACGCCGCGCCGCTTTGCAGCGGGCGAGCGCGTGTACCAGACCGGGAAACCCAGCCCCGGCCTTCTGGTCGTGCTCTCGGGGACCATACGCGTCAGCGGGCGCGACGGACACGGGCACGATATTCCAGTGGTCGATCACGTCGCGGGAGCGTTTGCCGGAGAGCTCGCCGCGCTTTCCGGGCGGCACTCGCTGGTCGACGCCTTCGCCCACGGCGACGTGGAGGCGCTGCTCGTCGGCCCCGAGCAGCTTCACACCCTGCTGATCTCCGAGGCCGCTCTGGGTGAGAAGATCATGCGCGCCCTGATACTGCGGCGCGTGGCACTGATCGAGACCGGGACCGGCGGTCCGGTGCTGATCGGGGCGGCATCGTCGGGAGATGTCGCCAGGCTGCGCAGCTTCCTCAGCCGCAACGCCATTCCTCATCTGCTGCTCGATCCCGCCGACGATCACGACGCGCAGGCGTTCATCGCGCGCTACGCGCCGCGAGCAGAGGATCTGCCGCTCGCGGTGTGCCCGGACGGATCGGTCCTGCGCAATCCGACCGAGCGCGCGCTCGCCGACTGCATCGGCATGCTCGACCCCGCGGGGGGAGCAGACCGCGTGTACGACCTTGCCGTCGCGGGTGCCGGCCCGGCAGGCCTGGCCGCCGCGGTCTACGCCGCTTCGGAAGGGCTGTCCGTGCTTGTGATCGACGCCCGCTCCTTCGGCGGGCAGGCGGGCGCGAGCGCGCGCATCGAAAACTATCTAGGCTTCCCGACGGGCATTTCCGGGCAGGCGCTGGCGGGGCGCGCCTATACGCAGGCGCAGAAATTCGGCGCGACCATGCTGATTCCGGCGGAGGTGATGCGTCTCGAATGCGAGCGGCCCGCCGACGGCGACCCGTTTGCCTTGCAGCTCGCCGACGGAGGGGTCGTGCGGAGCCGCACCGTCGCGATTGCGACCGGCGCGCGCTATCGCCGTCCGGATTGCGCCAACCTGAAGGCCATGGAAGGGCGGGGCGTCTGGTACTGGGCATCGCCGATCGAAGCGAAGCTGTGCGCGGGGCAGGAAGTGGTGCTGGTCGGCGGCGGGAACTCCGCGGGCCAAGCCGCTGTGTTCCTGGCAGGGTATGTTTCGAAAGTGTGGATGCTGGTGCGCGGCGCCGGCCTCGCCGCGAGCATGTCGAAGTATCTGATCGACCGCATCGCCGGCACCGCGAACATCGAGTTGTGCACTCGAACCGAGATCGTGGCGCTGGTCGGGACGCCGCAGTCGGGGGTCGAGTCGGTGACTTGGCGCCGGCGCGACACCGGCAAGGACGAGACGCGCCCGATCCGGAACGTGTTCCTGTTCCTGGGCGCGGATCCCGCGACCGAGTGGCTCAAGGATTGCGGCGTCGCGGTCGACGAGAGAGGATTCGTCCGCACCGGCAGCGACGCACGGTTTCCCCTGGAGACCAGCATGCCCGGGGTGTTCGCGATCGGCGACGTGCGCGCAGGGTCGGTGAAGCGCGTGGGCGGCGCGATCGGCGAGGGCGCCGCGGCGGTCGCGCAGATCCACGCCTTTCTCGCCCGAGAGGTCGCCACGACTGTGCGCACCGAAGCCTAGAACGACGAGGCGGTCGGCCTGATCGACTATCTGGGCAGACCTTCCGGGTCCGGGTCGTCGGCGAGGAAGATCATGCGCATGTAGGCCTCGAGGCAAACGTCGCGCAGCTGCTTCTTCGACATCGCCCCGGGAATTTCGGCCCATGCGCGAAAGTGTAGGCGCTCCGTCCCCCAGGCCAGTGCCTCGGCGATGCGCCGCGCGTTATAGCCGGGTGGAGCCACGCCCAGTGCGCGCTCCCGCAAGATTGCTTTTTCGATCCGTGTCGTCGCGACGCCGATAACCTCGATCCACGCGTCACGCACCTCGGGCACTACAGTCCACAGGTCGCACGCCTCCCGCATCACGAAGCGATGCGGCCACCCCGCGTCGATGGTCATCGCTATCGTATTGCGAAGCGAGGCGCGCGGTCGAACCTTGGCGGATCGGCCCACGAACCAGCTGTCCGAGTGGTCGTACGCCGGGCTGCGGGCGGCGATCATGCGCCGCACCAGCGCGGCCAACGCCTCATTCTTGGACGAGTAGTAGGCGTAGAAGCGCGCGCGCGTGATGCCGGCCTCGGCGGCGATCGGCTCCACGTCCAGCTTGCTCGCCGGGGCTTTGGTCAGCAGACGCTCGAACGCATCCAGGATCAGCTCGCCCCGCTGTTTCCTGGGCAGCTTGTCTGCGGAGGTCCGCGGATGTCGCGCGGGTCTGATCCGTTTATCCATCTTTCATATTCTTTCACAAGAGGCGGCGCCGAACTACCCACAAAACAGTCTCATCTTGACAAAACGATACATCGTGTATAGCGTTTCGTTTGCGAAACTATACACGGTGTATAGACGATAGGGAGCGACCATGGCGATTTACCAACTCAACGTCAACAACCAGCCTCGAGAGGTGACGGTGGATCCGTCGACGCCTCTTCTTTGGGTCTTGCGCGAAGAGCTCAAGATGACCGGCACGAAATACGGGTGCGGGATCGCCGCCTGCGGCGCGTGCACGGTGCACCTCGGCGGCGCGGCTACACGCGCATGCGTCCTGCCCGTGTCGGCCATCGGCCAGCGTCCGATCGTTACCATCGAAGGCATTGCCCCCGATCCAGTGGGCCGCGCAGTGCAGGATGCGTGGGTCGAGAAGGACGTAGTGCAGTGCGGCTATTGCCAGAGCGGCCAGATCATGAGCGCGGTCGCGCTGCTCAAAGCCAAGCGCCAACCGACGGATGCGAACATCGAGGAGGCCATGGGCGGAAATCTGTGCCGCTGCGCCACCTATGTGCGCATTCGCGAAGCGATCAAGAGCGCATCCGAACAGCTGAAGTAAAGGAGAGCGGACCATGCGAGTGGCACTCAAGGCTGCAAACGATCTCCACCTGACCCGGCGAAGCTTCCTGCGCGCATCGGCCGCCGCCGCAGGCGGATTGCTGGTTTCGTTCTACTTCGATCTCCCCGCGTCCGGACAGGAAGGAAACAAAGCGCCACCGAAAATCTATCCGCCCGACGCGTTCGTCCGCATCGGGCCCGACGGCCGGATCGTGATCGCGGTCAATCGCCTCGAGTTCGGTCAGGGCGTGCACACGTCGCTGCCGATGATTCTGGCCGATGAGATGGACGCCGACTGGTCGCAGGTGCACGCCGAGCTCGCTCCCGCAGGGGACGTCTATCGGGATCCGCTCTTCGGGCTTCAGATGACGGGCGGTTCCGCTTCCATCCCGAATTCGTTTCAGCAATACCGCGAGCTGGGGGCGAAGACGCGAGCGATGCTGGTTGCCGCCGCGGCGGACCGCTGGCAGGTCACACCCGACCAATGCCGCGCAGAAAACAGTGTCGTGTATGGTCCGGGCAATCGATCCGCCCGTTATGCCGAGCTCGCGGACGATGCTGCGCGCCGGCCCGTGCCGGACAAAGTGCGTCTCAAGAATCCGGCGGAGTTCAAGCTCATCGGCAAAAGAGTGCGGCGCCTCGACGGCAGAGCGAAGTGCGATGGTTCTCAGAAATTCGGCCTGGACCTCGATCTTCCGGGAATGAAGGTCGCGGTTCTGGCTCGGCCTCCGGTATTCGGCGGGCGGGTCAAGGCGATCGACGACAAGGAAGCCCGCGGGATGGAAGGCGTGCGCGAGGTGTTCGAGATTCCACTCGTGAAAGGCAGCGCCGTCGCGGTGGTCGCGGACAGGTTCTGGACCGCAAAGCAGGCGAGGGATCGGTTGAAAATCGAGTGGGACCTGTCCGGCGTGGAGCATCCGGACAGCTCGGAATTGCGCGGCCGCTACAAGCAGCTCGCCCGCACCTCGGGCAAGGCCGCCGTCGGCCGAGGCGACGAGAAGGCGATGGACCGCATCCCCGTTGCCAATCGGATCGTCGCCGAATACGAGTTTCCGTATCTCGCTCACGCGGCGATGGAACCGCTGAACACTACTATTCGATTCGACGGCGCTCGCGCCGAGGCCTGGATTCCTTCGCAGTTTCCGGGGCCGGAGCAAGCGGTCATCGCGGAAGTATTGGGATTGAAGCCGGAGCGAGTCGCATTTCATGTCGAATTCGCCGGCGGCGGCTTCGGCAGGCGCGGCGTTCTCGACTCCCACGTGCAACGCGAAGCGGCCGCGATCGCGAAGCGTCTGCCCGGCACGCCAGTCAAGCTGGTTTTCACGCGCGAAGACGACATGCGCGCCGGCTACTACCGGCCCATGTTCGCGCACCGCGTCGAGGTCGGGATCGGCGGCGACGGCATGCCCGCCACCTGGAGGCATGTCGTGGTAGGCCAGTCCTTCGTCATCGGCAGCGGCAATGTATTCGAGCCCTTGCTGGTCAAGAACGGCGTCGATGCGCTGGCGCTCGAGGGCACCGTGGATACGCGCTACGACATTCCCAATTTTCACGTGTCCGCGCACCATCCGGTCGTCAACGTGCCGGTGTTGGCGTGGCGCTCGGTCGGCTACACGCACAACGCCTTCGTCATGGAGACGCTCATCGACGAGCTGGCGGCGCGCGCGAAGATGGATCCCATCGCCTATCGCCTCAAGCTGCTCAATGCGGACGCGCGCAAGCTCCGCGGCCCGCTCGTCCTGTTGCAGGAGAAGAGTGCCGCATGGCGCGCCAATCTCCCGCGTGGTCATGCCGTGGGGATCGCCTGCAGCGAGTATCACAACACCGGCGTCGCTTGCGCCGTCGACGTGTCCATCGAAAACAAGCGCCCGAGAATCCATCGGGTCACGGTCGCGCTCGATTGCGGCCTGGCGGTGAACCCGCTGTCGGTCGAAAGCCAGTTCCAGGGCGGAATCGGATTCGGCCTCTCGCAGCTGATGGCGAACGGGGCCATCACGCTGAAGGACGGCCGGGTGGAGCAGTCGAACTTCAACGATTTCAGGCCGCCTTACATCACCGATGCGCCGGTCGCAATAGATGTGCACATTGTGCCGAGCACCGAGGCTCCTACCGGAGTCGGCGAGCCTCCGGTGCCGGTCATCTCGCCGGCGGTGGTCAACGCTCTGGCCAGGCTGACGGGAAAACGGTATCGCGCGTTGCCGCTCGCTACAATCCAGTCATGAAGGTGATCCTCTTCGGCGCAACGGGCATGGCGGGGCAGGGCGTCCTGCGCGAGTGCCTGCGCGACGAGGGCGTCGAGGGCGTGCTCGCGGTCGGCCGCAGCTCTACCGGCCAGGTGAATCCCAAGCTGCGCGAGCTCGTCCGCAAGGATCTATTCGATTTCGACACGGCCGGCGCGGACTTGCGAGGCTACGACGCCTGCTTCTTCTGCCTCGGGGTTTCGTCGGCCGGCATGAGCGAGGCCGACTACACGCGCCTCACTTTCGACCTGACGATGGGCTGGGCGCGGGCACTGGCGCGGATCAATCCGGCCATGACCTTCGTCTACATCTCGGGCGCGGGTACCGGCGGCAAGGCGATGTGGGCGCAGGTGAAGGGGCGCACCGAGGAAGCGCTGCTCGCCCTGTTCCCGTCCGCGTACATGTTCCGGCTGAGCGCGCTGCGCGCCATGAACGGCGAAGTCTCGAAGACGCGCTGGACGCGCATCGGCTACGCGGTCCTGGGTCCGCTCTTGCCGCTGCTGCGGGCGATCGCGCCGGGGACGGTGATCGAGACCGAAGAGCTGGGCCGCGCGATGATCCGCGCCGCGCGGCAAGGCGCGCCCGAGCGTATATTGGAGGCCCGCGACCTGCTCGCGCTCGGTGCGCACGCCGGCCGCGAATGAGCGAGGAAACGATGTCCGTCAGTCATCCGCGCAGGAAGGCGACAGGATTGTCGTTACCAACCGACTGACCGGAAGCTTCCCCAGCAGTCCCATCGAAGTCCGGTTCGTGTTCACGCTCGCCGGCGACAGGATCGCGTCGCGAAGCCTCCGATTTCGGGCGACGCTCAACCGCCTGCGCGCTTCAGCCAGCCGATCAGCGCGCGTCCCGCGGGTCCGGGCGGCGCGTCCTTGCGATAGACCGCGTGCATCGGCATGGCCTGCGTACGGCCCGTGCCTTCGATGCGGATTTTGACGAGCTTGCCCTCACCGATGTCCTGCTCCACCATCGGGAGCGGCATGTAGCCCCATCCGAAGCCAGCCCTGAGAAAAGCATGCTTGGCGCCGAGATCCGCGAGCCGCCAGGTCTGCGCCGACACGACGCCGAACTCGCGGCCCTCTGAAAGCGTGCTTCGATCGGTTAGCACGAGCTGCACGTGCTCGAGCAAGCTGCTCTTGGGCACCACGCCGCGAATTCGCGCGAGCGGATGCTGGGGCGCGACGACTGGCGCGAACGACACGTCGATCAGCGGCTCGCTCCTAACGTTCTCCGGGATGATCGGCAGCGAACCCATGACGCCGATGCGGCAGCGCCCGTCCTGGACCGCCTGCACCACCGCGCCCAAGGCCTCGACGTACAGCCGCAACGGCGTGTCGGGATAGGCCTGCTTGAAGAAACCCACCGCGTTCGTGAGCGCAGCCATCGGGTACATCACGTCGACCACTACCGAGAGCTCGGGCTCCAGGCCTTCGGCCATGGTTCGGGCGCGCGCCTTGAACCCGTCCATCCTGTCGATCACCGCTTTTGCCTCGACCAGCAGGGCCTGTCCCGCGCCGGTGAGCTTCGGATATTTCTTCGACCTGTCGAAGAGTTGTACGTCGACCTGCGCTTCAAGGTTGGCGAGCGTCTGGCTGACGAGCGATTGCGCGCGCCGCAGCTTGCGACCGGCGGCCGAGAAGCTGCCGGTTTCCGCCGCCGCGATGAACACGCGCAGCTGGTCGAGAGAGAGCGCGTCGATCATATATCTCTAATACAGATTGATACCATAAAAATATATAGGCTTCTCAGCTAGGTTGTCCAGCCTTATCTTGTTCTCTACGGGTGGTTCGGAGTGAACCGCCGATTCGAACAGGAGAACTTTCATGACACAGCAGATCGAGCGCACCAGCCCGATCCCGCTCGCTCAAGGCGCGACGCAAGCGCGCGACATCGTTCACCGCACGCGCGGACGTTCGCACGGCGCCATCACCCGGCTCGTCAGCCCGTCCGACGTCGGCCGATTGATCAAGCCGTTCGTCTTCCTCGACTACTTCGATATCGACCCGAATTACTCGCCCGGGATCGGTTTTCATCCGCATTCCGGCATCGCGACGCTGACGCTGGTTCTCGAGGGGCAGATCGCCTACGAGGAGACCTCCGGAACGAAAGGCGTCATCGATACGCGCGGCGTCGAATGGATGCGCGCGGGCGGCGGCGTGTGGCACACGGGGGGCGCGGTGGGCGCCGCGCGCGCCAAGGGCTATCAGCTGTGGGTCGCGCTTCCGCCGGAGATGGAGAGCCTGGACTCGCAGGCGCAGTACCTCGGCGGCGAGCGCTTCCGCTCGCAGGGCCCGGCGCGCGTGATCCTCGGCCGCTACGGCGACGCCGCCAGCGAGGTCGCTGCGCCGGCGACCCTCAATTACCTGGATGTCGCGCTCGCGAAGGGCGAGAAGTGGCGCCACCAGCCGCCGAAGGCTCACACCGTCGCCTGGGTCGCCGTCCACACAGGAAAGCTGGCAACGCCGGAGATCGTGGACCGGGGTGAGCTGGCCGTGTTCGAGGAATCGAACGCCACCATAGAATTCGAGGCCCTCGAAGACACGGGCTTCGTCCTCGGCTCGGCGGTCAAGCATCCGCACGAGCTCGCGCTCGGCATGTACTCGGTCCACACGAGCGAGCAGGCGCTGGCGAAGGGCGAGGCGAAAATCGCCGAAATCGGCAAGCGCCTACGCGCGGAAGGCCGACTCTAAGGAATATATAGACCGCTCAATGGCACACCCCTCCGTCGTCGGGGCGCCACGGGTTGGAAAACGTGCTCAAGGATTCGAGAAAGACGATCAGGTCGGTCTGCTCTTCTCGCGTGAGGTTCAGCGGCTTGGCGGGTTTCCCGTCTTTTGCGTGCAGGCGGATGGGATCCAAGTTCGCGTAGTGCCGCACGACCTCGGCGAGGGTCTCGACACTGCCGTCGCGGCCATAGGGGGCGGTGAGTATCAGGTTGCGCAGCGACGGCACCTTGAACTCGCCGAAACTCGCCTTCTCGAGCGATGCCTCGCGCGTACGCGCCGCGCTGGCCGCCGTCTTGTCGTCATTGTAGGGTCCCAGCAGGTTGAAGCGGCTTTCCAGCAACTGGCGGATTCCCGCGTCGCGCCCGGGGTCGGGTTGCCCGCGCGGAGCGAACCGCGACAGGCCGGTGCTGAAGAACTCGCCGCCGGTGAAATTGGGTCCGGAATGGCATAGAGTACAGCCGCCTTTGCCGATGAAAATCTTGAGCCCGCGCTGCGCCGGCTCGGAAAAGGTTCCGAGAGGAGGCCGCCCTGCGCGTGCGAGCTCGTCGCGAAACCGGTCGAACGGCGTGCGCCCGCTCACCAGGGTCTCCTCGAAGGCGGCAAGGGCTTTGCCGACATCGACGAACACCGCCTCGTCGTCGGCAGGCGAGGGCGGGGTCCCGAACGCTTTTCGATAGCGGCATGACAGCTGCTCGTCCTCGCGCACCAGCTGCGCCACGTGGCGCGGCGTCGCGGCCAGCTCGCGCTCGTTCAGGATCGGACGCAGGCTTTGGGACCACAAGCTGTCGGCGGCGCCGTCCCATCCGTACCAGCGGCTCGCCAGCAGGTTCATCAGCGTCGGCGTGTTGCGATCGACCTCGCTCTTGCCGACGCCGCGCCGCAGGTTGTCGGTCCAGTTGCGCTCCGGCACGTGGCAGCTCGCGCAGGACATCGTTCCGTTGTCGGAGAGGCGCTGATCGAAGAACAGACGCGTCCCGAACTCGATCGCGTCCGGCTGCCCGGACACCCGATTGCTCGGGTCGGCCTGCGCGGGCGACGGCCACGGCCCGTGCGACAGGATGATCTTGATTTCGCTGTCGGTGAAAGCAGGTTTTGCCGCGAGGTCCTGCTGCGCCCGGCTGGGCCCCGCCGACAAGGCGCAGGCTGCGCCGATCAGCGCGCACGCGGCACGACTTGCGTTAAGTCTCATCCGCTCCAGGCCGGGCATGGCCTGCGCTCCCTTTGCGGGCCTTGATGCCGCCATCATGTCCGAAAACCGCCGGATTCGGCAAGTTGCAACCAGTAGTCGCATTCTCGCGTCGGTGCTATCGTTCGCGGGGCCGCATCCGCCGGCGCAAGTCGAGCCGGCATTCTCGAGGAGACGACAATGAGCGACGGTCTTGGCGACAAAAGCAATGAACGGCGGGGGTTCCTGAAAAGAGTGGCCGCCGTTTCCGGCGCTTTGCCTTTCACCCAGGGAATCGCCGGCGGCGTCGCGGTCGCGTCCCTGACCGCAGCGCAGCCCGCCGCCGCCGCGGACCCCGCTGCGCAAGTCAACGCGGTGGTCGGCTACAACTCGCTCAGCCCCGATGAGGCGGCTTTCGTCGAGGCCATGGTCAACCTCATGTGCCCGGCCGACGACTACACGCCCAACGGCGTCGATTGCGGCCTTGCGATCTACATCGACCGCCAGCTCGCCGGCAGCTTCGGCAAAGGCGCCAAGCGCTACCTGCGCGGCCCCTGGCCTCAAGGCAAGCCGCAGCACGGCTACCAATTGCCGCTCACGCCCGAGCAGTATTTCAAGGCGGGCGTCGCCGCGGCAGTGACGGCCTGCCAAACCAAGTTCGGAAAATCGTTCGACCAGATTGCTCCCGCCGACGCAAACGGCTTCCTGCGGGATGTGGCGGGCGGTAAGGTGCTCGACCCGGAACTCAATCTCGCCTCCTGGTTCAACGAGCTCGTCTATCCCTTGTTCACGCAAGCCTGCTTCGCCGACCCGATCTACGGCGGCAACTTCAACAAAGTCTTCTGGAAGATGATCGGCTATCCGGGCTTGCCTGCCACCAACACCATCAACATGGTGCAGTTCCGCGGCAAGCCTTTTCCCGGCGCCAAGGATCCGAAGTCGATCGCGGACTTCAGCTGAAGGGGCGATGACATGAAAACACTGGAAAAACGCACCGTCGTCATCGTCGGCGGCGGCCTGACCGCCGGCCTGATGTCGCGGCAACTGACTGACAAGGGCATCGACGTGCTGATCCTCGAGCGCGGTGGCGACCATACCGAAGGCGCGGAAGCCAAGCTGCCGACGCAGCGCGACGAGCTGCGGTGGGACGTCCAGCAGGGGTTGATCCAGGACTGGTCGGTGCAGACCTACTCGCTGCGCCACAGCTCGAAGGAATCCGCATTGCCGATCCGCTGGATGGAAGCCTTCCTCCCCGGGGAAGGGCTGGGCGGCGCGGCCAATCACTGGAACGGCCATACCTGGCGCTGGAGCGAATACGACCCGCAGCTGCGCACGCGCCTGGAGACGCGCTACGGCAAGCAGAAAATTCCAGCAGACGTGCCGATCCAGGACTGGGGCACGAGCTACGCGGAGATGGAGCCCTACCACAACTTGTTCGAGAAGCTGTTCGGCATCGCGGGCAAGGCGGGCAACATCAAGGGGCAGATCCAGCCCGGCGGCAACCCGTACGAGGCGCCGCGCCGCGACGAATTCCCGCAAAAGCCGCTGGAGATCACCGAGGCGGGTCTCGTCTTCAAGGCCACCGCCGAAAAGCTCGGCTACAAACCGTTCCCGACGCCGGCGGCCAACTCCTCGGCTCCGTACACCAACCCGGACGGCCAGAAGCTCGGCCAGTGCCAGTACTGCGGCCATTGCGAGCGGTTCATCTGCGAGGCGAGGGCCAAGGCCTCGCCCGAAGTGCTGCTGTATCCCATGCTGAAAGCACGCAAGGGCTTCGAGGTGCGCCTGAAATGCCACGCGCTGAAAGTCGTCTACGACGCCAAGGCGAAACGAGCGACCGCCGTGCAATACGTCGATCTCCTCACCGGCCAGGAGTACGAGCAGCCGGCCGAAGTCGTAGTGCTCGCCGCTTTCACCATGACCAACACCAAGCTTCTTCTCACCGGCAAGATAGGCAAGCCCTACGACCCGGCGACCAACAGCGGCGTGGTCGGCAAGAACTTCTGCTACCAGACCAACTCGGGCGTGAGCCTGTTCATGAAGGACCGCTGGTTCAACCCGTTCCTCGCGACGGGCAGCACGCAGACCACCATGGATGAATTCAACAACGACAATTTCGATCACGGGGGACTGGACTTCATCGGCGGCGGCGGAATCGGGGCCAGCATGTTCAACGGCCGGCCGATCACCAGCCGGCGCGTCCCACCGGGCACGCCGCAGTGGGGCACCGCGTGGAAGAAAGCCAATGCGGATTGGTACGTGCACTCGATGGCGCTGGGCATCCAGGGCAGCTGCTATCCGCACCGCGACAACTACCTGAGCCTGGATCCCACGTACACCGACGCCTTCGGCCAGCCGCTGGTGCGCATGACCTTCGACTGGCGCGACAACGAGCTGAAGATGTCGCGCTACGTGACCGCGAAAATGGCGGACATCGCCAAGGCCGTGGGCGCCGACATCGTAGGGCCCGCGGCGCCGCGCCAGGCGCCGTTCGACACGCGCCAGTACCAGAGCACGCACATCACCGGCGGCACCGTCATGGGTGCCGATCCGAAGACCAGCGTGGTGTCGCCGCACTTGCAGCACTGGGACGCGCACAACCTGTTCGTGGTCGGCGCTTCGGTGTATCCGCACAACTCCGGCTACAACCCGACCGGCCCCTTGAGCGCGCTCGCCCTGCGGCTGGGCGATGATCTCGTGAAGTACGTCGAGCGTCCGCGGATGCTTTGAGCAAAGGAAAAACCATGCGAGGAAACAAGATTGCCGTATTGCTGATCGCCGCCTGCGGTCTGCTCGGCCTGCATCTTTCCGCCGGCGCGCAGGACGCCGCCGCGGGGAAGCAGGCGTTTGCGCAGTGCGCCGCCTGCCACTCGGTGGAGGGCGCCAACGGCCTGGGCCCCAGCCTGCAGGGGATCGTCGGCCGGAAATCCGGAACATTCCCCGCGTTTCGCTACAGTCGCGCGATGAAGGCCGCGGGCATCGCCTGGGACGAAAAAAATCTCGACGCGTATCTGGCCGAGCCGCAAAAGCTGGTTCCGGGCAACCTGATGCCTTTCTCCGGCGTGGCCGACGCCAAGCAGCGCGCCGACCTGATCGCCTATCTCAAGACGATCAAGTGAAATCGGCGCCCCGAGGAGATTCCGCATGGCGAACCGTACCGATGCTTCCGCGCAGCTCGTCGCCCGCCTCGACCGCCTGCCGTTCTCGCCCTGGCACCGCTCGTTTCTCCTGGTCGCGTTCTTCGGCACCTTGTTCGACGCGCTCACCTACTTCATTGCCGCGATCGCGATCTGGCGGGTTGGCATAGAAACGAAAGGCCTGCCGCTCGAAAAAATCACAGGGCTGGACGTCGGCACGGGCTCGCAGCCCGCGTAGGACCCCCGGCGGGGCCTGATATAATCGCACCCTCGTATCGCGCCCGTAGCTCAGTTGGATAGAGTACCTGGCTACGAACCAGGGGGTCGTGGGTTCAAATCCTGCCGGGCGCGCCAGTTTCCCCGGGGGCCGCGCAAGCCGGCCCCGATCTTGGCCGCAGCAACTGGAGCCGGCGCACATGATCGGCGTCTATCGCGAGTTCGAAGGTTGCATGCGGCTCGCCGGGTATGTGCTGAGCAGGCTCCCGGTGCTCGCGCGGCCGCCCGTCGCCGAAGCGCTGACGCGCCAGATCTACTTCACCGGCGCGAGCGCGACCGTCGGAATGGTCCTTCGCGGCGCGTTCATCGGCACGCTCATCATCGCCTATGTCATCGACGTGCTCGAGGCCAACGCGGCGCTCGCGGTGAAGATCCTGATCTGGGTAGTGTTGCGCGAGATAGGACCTCTGATCGCGGCGGTACTGGTGATCCAGCGCAGCGGCACGGCCGTCGTGACCGAGCTGGCCCTGATGCAGATTTCCGGCGAGGTGACGAGCCTGCGGCAAATGCGCATCGATCCGCGCGACTATCTGGTCGTGCCGCGCGTCGTCGCATTCGCCCTGTCCACGGCGGCGCTCACCTTTTATGTGCAAGTGATCGCAGTGGGAGGCGGGATGCTCCTCAGCTCGCTCACCATCGATGCTTCGCTGGGCGAGCTCACCGGGGAGTTCTTCGCCCTGGCGAGCCCGGTGGATCTGGTCTATGCGGTGATCAAGAGCTTTTTCTTCGGCGCAGCGATCGCGCTGGTGTGCTGCTATCACGGTCTGCATCCTCCGGGAACGTCGATCAACGCGGTCCCCAAAGCGGCGATCAATGCGGTGACGCAAAGCACCCTGCTGGTGATGCTGCTCAACGTGGTGTTCGCCTATCTGGTGTTCGGCCAGGCGTTTTTCGGCCTGGTGACGGCGAAGCTGTGAAAGTCGAGCCCGCCGCCCGCGGGGAAGCGGATCCGCGATCCCGCGCGAGCGCGCAAGGGGTGGCGCTCGGATACGAGCCGCCGGCGGACCTCGGCGAAAGCCGCGTCTGGATTTCCATCGGCGGGAGCCACCGCGCCGCGGGACTGAGCGACTCGCAGAGAAAAAAGCTGGTGAGCGCGGTTTTGGAAGTGCGGCCCGAGTCGAATACCAGGCTGGTGCTGCTCGGTGTCGAAGTCGATGGCCTTCGCTCCGAGGGGCGCGCGAGCCTGCGCGATCGGGTGGCTTTCCTGCCGGTCGACGGGGGCCTGCTCAGCAACCTCAACGCCTGGGAGAATATCGTGCTGCCGCTCGGGTTCCATCACCCGGAGCGCCTGGGCGAAGTCGCGGCAGCGGTGAATAGTCTCCTGAGAGGGCTGGGCGCCGACCCGCACGTGCTGCTCGAGAAGCTGCCGGAAAGAATGAGCCTGTACGAGAAGAAACTCACCGGCTATGTCAGGATAGTGCTGGAGCGGCCCGAGCTGTTGCTGGCCGAGGAAACGCAAAGGGGGCTGGATTCCGCGGAAAGAGCTGCCGCGTCGCGATTCCCGGCCGCCTACCTGGAAAACTGTCCGGGCGGTACATTCGTGCATTTGGAGGTCGCTCTCGAGCGCTAGGGTCGCTCGCGGCGCGGCGGACCCACCATTCTTATTGAGGAGGACACCATGCAGGAAGAGCACGCCAGGCCAAGACGCTTCGTCGGAACCGGCAAGAAGGTGAGCCTCTTTCTCCTGAGCGCGGTGCTCGGGGTGATAGGCGTGATCCTCCTCGTTGGTTACAAGCAGGGAGTGTTTGTCCGGCACACCAAGATCTATTTTCACGCGGCCGACGCGTTCGGCATCAACAAAGGCACCTCGGTGAGGCTGTTCGGGCTCCCGGTGGGCAGCGTCAGCGACCTCGACATCTCCGACCGCGGCGTGAAAGTGGAACTGTCCATCATCAGCGACTACACGCCGCGCGTACCCAAGAGCTCGCGCGCGAGACTGCTGCGCGAAGGGTACATCGGCGCCGCGACCATACAGCTCGTCCCGGGAGGGGAGCCCGGGCACTCGATGCAGGCCGTCGCGGAAGGGGACGAGATCGAGTACGTGCCGGCTCGCGGCATGGCCGAGATGGTCGACGATTTCAAGACGCAGCTCACGCCGATGATCAACGACATGCGCAAGATGATCGTCGAGCTGAACCAGCCGAACAGCGACTTCAGGAAATCGCTCGCGGGGGCGAACGCGGTCCTGCAGCAGCTTCCGGAAACCAACCGGGAGATGCGCCAGGCGATGCACGACGCCGACGCGACCATGGTCGCCGTCGGCCGCCAGGCCGAAACGACCCTGGGCTCGCTCGGGCGCGTGAGCGCGCAACTCGAGCAGCAGCTGCCCGTTCTCACCGGAAAGCTCGCGACCACGCTCGACACGCTTTCGCAGACCTCCGAGCAGATCCGCGACACCACCCGCAAGAACGGCGAGGCCCTGCACGAAGCGCTCACTCAGGTGCCGGGTCTGCTGCGCGACGGCAGCGAGCTGGTGCGCGACGGTCAGGAGGTCGTGGGCGCCGCGCGCAATTCCTGGCTGATCAGGGACAACCTCGAAGTGAGGTCCATGCGCAGCCTGCCGGTGGACAGCTTCGAATCGACCGCGAGCGGGACGGGCGCGCGGCGCTAGAACGGATGTCGTCCGTGACCTCGCCTCTGCGAGCCGCGTTGCCTCTGGCCTTGCTTGCCGCCTGCGTCGCGCAGCCGCCGGCGGCTCCGCCGCCATCCGGCGAAGCCGCGATGATCGAGGCCAACCGCAAAGCCGACGCGTATCTGAGAAACGGCGATCTGGAAGGCGCGGCGCTGCAGTACCGCGAGGCGGTTCGCGTGGCGCGATCGGTCGAGGATACCGAGGGCATCGCGACCAACGCGATCAACCTGTCGATCGTCTATCAGCGGATGGGCAGACCCGACGATGCGCGAGCGAGCCTCGCCCTCCTGCTCGAGCGAAACCAGCTCGCGTTTTCCAGCGAGCGCATGGCTCAGGCGGCGCTGCGCCGGTCGGTGATCGATCTGGAGGAGCGCCGCAGCGCGAGCGCGAGCGAGTGGCTCGAGCGCGCAAGCGCGTACTGCGGGCAGCGAGCCTGTTCCGTGGCCTCCGCCATCCAGAACGTGAGAGGGCAGCTCGCGCTCGATGCCGGCCGCCTCGACCAGGCGGCTGCGAGCGCGAAAACGGCGCTCGCCGCGAGCCGCGCCTCGGGCGACCGCGCGGAGACGGCGAACGCGCTGCGCCTTCTGGGCAGCGTCTCGATCCGCAGCGGCGATGCGGGCGCCGCGCTCGCCTACCTCGGAGACGCCCTCGCCATCGACCGGGACATCGCGGCGCCGCGCAAGATCTACCTGGACCTGATAGCGCTCGGCCGCGCGAGCGCGCTCAAGGGCGATCGCGGCGCGGCGCGCTCGTTCTACGAGCGGGCGCGCGCAGTGAGCGAGGCCGACCGCGACGCCGACGGCGCGACGCAGGCGCGAATCCTGATCGAATCGCTCGGCGACAACGTGCAGGCGAGGCAGCCCGCGCCGAGACAACCCTGATTTCATGCCCGACCCGAAGAAGCCCCACAGCCTCACCGACCACCTCCACGGCGACGACTACGATCACGTCCACGACGGCGACGAAGCGGCCGATCACGACCACGATCATTTCGCCGACGAGGCTGGGAGCCTGGAGGACAACGCCCTGTGGATCCAGGACCACGTCACGCTGAGAAGCGTCGGCATCGACATCGGCTCCTCGGGGACGCAGGTCATCTTCTCCCGCATCAAGCTGCGGCGCATGGGCGAGGAACTCTCGAGCCGCTATTTCGTGGTGTCGCGCGAGACATTGTTCCAGTCTCCGGTCTCGCTCACGCCCTACAAGAGCGAGGAGCTCATCGACGACGCGGAGCTCGCTGCGATCATCGACCGGGCCTTCGCCGACGCAGGCCTGCATCCGGACGACATAGACGCCGGAGTCGTGATCCTTACCGGCGAAGCGCTGCGGCGCGAGAACGCGCAGGCCATCGCGGGCCTCCTCGCCGAGCAGCGCGGCGAGTTCGTCTGCGCGAGCGCCGGCCATCACATGGAATCGATGCTCGCCGCGTTCGGCTCGGGCGCCGCGCGCGTGTCCCACGAATCCGCGAAGCGCATTCTCAACATCGATATCGGCGGCGGGACCACCAAGCTCGCCCTGGTCGAGCACGGCAAGGTGACGGCGACCGCGGCGCTGCACGTGGGCGGCCGCCTCCTGGTCGTCGACGAAGCGAAGCGCATCGGCAGGCTCGATCCCGCGGGGAAACGTCTCGCCGCGATGGCCGGCTTTCGCTGGAGCCGTGGCGATGCCGTCGACGCCGCGGCCATGGAACGGGTCGCGGAGCGGATGGCCGAGGCCATTCTCGCCTCGGTCGCGGCGCGTCCGCTGCCCGAGGACGTGCGGGGACTGTTCCTGACGGAATTGCTGCCCGATCTGAACGGCGTCGACGGCGTGATGTTTTCGGGCGGCGTGGCGGAATACGTCTATCAGCGCGAGGAGCGCGATTTCGGAGACCTGGGCCGGCTGCTGGGCCTCGCGCTGCGAAAGAAGCTCGACGCGGGTGCCTTGCCGTGGCCGTTGCTGCCGCCGGGCGAGTGCATTCGCGCGACCGCGCTGGGGGCTTCCGAGTACAGCGTGCAGCTCAGCGGAAACACCATCTACATCTCCGATCCGGGAACGTTGCTGCCGCGGCGGAACCTGCAGGTGCTGCAGCCGCCCTATGTTTGCGGAGAACGCGTCGACCCGGACGCGCTCGCGCGGGCGATCGGCGCGCACTTCAAGGCTTTCGATCTGGTGGAAGGTGAGGGCGAAGCGGCGCTGGCGCTGCGCTGGGAGGGCACGCCATCCTACGAGCGCATCGCCGGATTGGCGGAAGGGATACGGCGGGGACTCGCCCGCACCATTGCGAAGCGCATGCCCGTATACGTCATGGTCGACGGCGACATCGCGCAGACGCTGGGCGCGATCCTGCGCGACGAAATGGGCGTCGAGAGCGAGATCCTGGTGATCGACGGAGTCGTCCTCTGGGATTTCGACTACATCGACCTGGGGCGCATCCGCATGCCCTCGCAGACCGTTCCCGTCACGGTGAAGTCGCTGGTGTTCGGGGAGGATCCGCGCCACCCCGGCGGCACGCACCGCTCGCGGTCCGCCCCGCGGAACGCGAGGAGCACGCGGGGCGCGGGCGTATAATCGAACCGTCATGGGCGTCGAATCGCACTACCACAGCAAGAAAGACCGCGTGTTCGTGCGCGGTATCGCCGGGCACTACAAGCTCAAGGACGAGCTCGCGCGCCTGCGCGCCCTGCCGCGCGTTCGCAAGGGCAGCGAGATCAAGTTCGTCGACGGCCCCCAGACCTACAGCCGCCATTACGTCGAGCCGGTGGACGGCATCACCCAGACGCTGCACATCCATCTCGAGGAATACGGCCCCGGCGGCAAGTCGCAGAAGCACGGACACGTGAACGAGGCCGCTTTCTACATCCTCGACGGCCGCGGCTACGAGATCCACGACGGCGTGCGCTACGACTGGAGCGCGGGAGACGTGGCGGTGGTGCACAACAACTGCGTCCACCAGCACTTCAACGCCGACCCCGACAAGCCGGCGCGCGCCCTGGTGCTCAAGGCGAAGCCCATGTACATGTTCATGAACATGCTGTTCCAGCAGCTGGTCGAGCCTCGGTCGACGGAGCCCGCTCCGGGCGGAAAGAATTTCCGCGCGCGGGAGACCGAGGACGACTACAACCACGCGAAGTAGGCGGACGGAGAGACGAGATGGCCTGGAGTGAATCGAAAGCCTGGAAGCGCGGAGCAGCCAACGCGAAGATCTACCAGGGCCTGCTCGAGGACGCGCAGAGCCAGCCGACGCGCAACGCCAAGCGCAAGAAGATCGTGCACCCGGAAGACATGCCCTGGGAGATGTCGCGCCAGGGCCTGCTTAAGCACCTGCTGAACGAGCAGATGAACACGCGCATGGAGACGGTCGACGCCTACATGCAGATCATTCCGCCTGGCAGCCGCTCGGGCAAGCATCGCCACCTCGCCGAGGAGTGCCTGTACGTGGTCGAGGGCCGCGGCTACGACCTGCACCAGGACTGCGACGTCGAGATCACCGACACCTACCACTGGAAGCCGCAAAGCGAGGTGAAGCGCTACGAGTGGGAGGCCGGGGACGTGATCTACATCCCGCCGAGCACCATTCATCAGCACTTCAACGCGGCATCGGACAAGCCGGTGCGGCTGATCTCGGCGATCAACCGGATCTACAAGTACTGCGGGCTGAACGACCTGG
>Ga0137397_10000925_pt1 | contig 20396 bp, 27 predicted proteins | sample czorhiz116metaG_FD_106658 | JGI IMG/M metagenome (GOLD analysis project Ga0137397, IMG submission 106658) | Vadose zone soil microbial communities from Angelo Coast Range Reserve, California, USA - czorhiz1.16 metaG | ecosystem: Environmental > Terrestrial > Soil > Vadose zone | place: USA... | reverse complement strand
TGGACAGGCGCGGGCGGCAGCGGCAGGAACCGGCCTCGCCGGACGAGGGCGTACCAGCGTGGCCGCACACCGGCCTGGTCCCGGAATCCCGGGAGTGCAGGTGGCGGGGCCGGTGCGACACCGACCCAGGGTGGGTCGAACCGGCGTCGGCGGAGGGCTACGGTCAGGTTCCGCCAACGACGGTTCATGATCTACTCCTAGGTTAGAAGCAGGTCACTCTTCCCACTCGACGCTGATCCGGTACGAATGCGAGGCGGGGAGCGCGTTGTCGCGGTTGATGAACACCAGGCCGTTCGCCGTCCCGAGCGTCACCGCCAACTCCTCCAGCAGCTCCCATGGAAGGTCCACACCGGACTGGCTGTTGAACGGCGCCGTGAACAGGTCGTCCGCCGTGAGGGTCGGCGGGGTCGCGTAGGTCGTCTTGAACGTCGAGCCCGCGGCCGCCGAGTTCGGGTCGAGCTTGTTCGGGGTCATGCCGCCGCCGGGGGTGGTGCCCGCGGTGGTGACACGGTTGATCCCGACCGTCAGCTGCTGACTCGTCGGGGTGGTCGCGCCAGCCACGACGCCCAGCGTCAGACGGCGGAGCTTGAACCCGTTGGTTGCGGATGCCTGAAGCCACGCGAACCCGGTGTCGACGGCCAGAGCCGCCGACGACTTCGCCTGCGCCGAATAACGTGCCATGGTCGAACCTCTCTCAGTGGAAACTCCCGTACTGGGAGATGGGGAAAATCGGGACCACGGGCGCGGTACCGGCCGCTGACTTGATCGAGATGGTGCAGCAGGCGCCCTTGTCGTGAGCCGCGCTGGGGGTGAACGTCTTCGTCCCCGACGGGGACGAAGGAGACTGCAGCGACGCCACTGTCAGGGTGGTGAAGGTGGTGGACTGGACATCGATGTGTTCAGTCATGCCGGATGGCGCAGTCCAGGTGAGGGTTCCGCCGCCGTTGGCTCCGTCGGCGACGGCGAAGCACAGCAGCAGATCGTCCGTCCCGTTCGGGGTGATGGTCGGCGCCACCGTCGCCCCCGAGCCCGCCACGAACGCCGTCGGAGCGACCTGGACGATCGTCGGGGTCGACTGGTGCCCGGTGATACGGAGCAGGCACCCGGCGGAGTCTGAGCCGCCGCCGCCAGCAAAGGTGTAGTTCGCCGGCTCCGAGCTCGCAATGCGGTAGCCGAGCGCGACGTGGACGGCGTTGGTGCCGCCGTCGTACCGGGAGGTTGTGAGCGTGGTGAAGCCAGCGGGGACGTCTTCCAACGCCAGGGTGGACCAGTCGGACGCGTTGACCGCGATCAGAAGGTCGCCGTTCGCGGTGCTGGCGGGGACGTTGACGGTGTAGTTGCCGGTGCCGTTCCCGGACGCGACGGTGGCGACACTGGCAACCACCGGCGCCTACTCCTTCGCGGCGTTGGCCGGCGCGAGGATGGTGGAGAGGAACCCGAGGACCGTCACGATCGCCATGGCGACGGTGGAGTCCACGTGCACCCCGAACAGCCCCAGCAGCGCGAGCACCGCACCGGGCGTGAGGGTGCCGAGGAGCGCGGCGAGCGCCTTCGAGTAGCGGGCGTACCACGGGGCGGGAGTGTCGAGGGAGTGCCGCGGCAGGGGCAGCGGCGGAATGGGGTCGCTCATGGCCTGGTCCTTTCTCAGCCGACGATGTCGAGTTCGAAGTCTTCGCTGCACGAGTACTCGAGGTCGGCCCACACGGCGCCCGGGAGTTCGATCCGGCGGTGGGATTCCAGTCGGAAGTCCTTGGTGCCGTCGGTCTTCGGGTTGTGGCCGACGCCGGACTTGTCGTTGCCCCACGCGAAGATGTTGCCGATGTAGACGGGGTTCTTCGCCAAGCCGTCCGGGCCGATCTTCGGTCGGATGACGATGGCCGCGCCGGGCGAGCCGGAGAGCAGCAGCCGGACGGAAGTAGTCGACGGGCTGGCGGGGACGATCTTGCGTTCCATGAGTTCCACTCCTGACGGATTGGCGGGGGTTGGAGCAGGGGCTGGCTGGCCGGAGTCGACGCCGGGCCACAAGTCGGCGACACAGCTGAGGTCGTAGCCGCCCGGGACGTCGCCGCCGTACTGCTTCGCGACACAGCCGAGCGCGGACCAGCCGGCGGGGATGGTGGCCACGCCGTCGTACTTGGCGATCCAGTAGTGCGGCTCCGGGACGCCTTGGTTCTGGAACGCCGCGCGCACCAGGGGCCACGTCGAGGAGTTGCAGTAGACAGTGGGGTCGGCGCCGGAACGGCGACGCATTGCCACCCAGCCAGGCGCCTCGGCGGGTGTGGCGTCGCCCGGCTCGACGTCGAGGACGTCACCCCAGTCCGAGGTGGCCTTCTTGACGATCTCGACCTTGACGGCGTTGGGGAAGCGAGCCCAGTCGGCGGCCGTCCAGGGTGGAAGCTTGATCTGGTCGACGTACCCGGCGACCATGGCGGCGGTCGTGGGGATGTTAGACGCGGTCACCGCGTCGTACATCGTGCGCATGGCTATCCCTGATCTTCCTTTTTTCGATCGATCTCCCGGCCGATCCTGTGGAACACCACGACCCGCCAGATGACAGCGGCGGTGAGGGACAGGAACAGGACGGTGCGGATGATGACCCGCCCCGGAATGCCCGGCCACAGGAACGCCAAAGCGCTGTACCCGAGCAGTCCTCCCAGCGAGGCGGACATGGTGACGAGGTTTCGGCCGACGTCGTTGCGCCACCACTTCGCACGGCGGGTGTAGATGACGATGAACGCGACGCAGGCGAGCGTGTCGACAGCGAGGAGCACTCCAGACAAGATGATCAGCCACGCCGGGGCCACGGGTGTCATCGGCCCTCCGCGAGGTGCTGGACGATCCGGGTCGCGAACTGGTTGTCCTCGTAGTGCTTGCGCAGTCTGTCGGCGATCCTGTTCACCTTCGGGTCTCGGCTTTTCGTTTCCCGCAACTTCTCCTGCGCGAGGGCGAGCTGCTCATGGAGTGCTTCGTCGGTGGTGCGTCGCCGAATCCACTTCATGATCGCCTCGGATCATTGCGCTGTAAGGGCTGCGGCAGTTGAGAGAAGAACTTGTCCTGGATCTCCGCTGTGATTTCGAACCGATCGAGCTGCCGGTCCTGCTTCGCGATCGTCTGCTTCTGCGCATCGACGATGGCCTCAAGGACTTCGATCTTCTTGTCTCGCCGGGAAACTCGGTTTATCTCCAGCTTCGTGCCGCCGCCGAGCAGCACGATGGCGGAGGCGATCAGAGACCCCAGCAGGCCGCCGTCCACATCAGACTCCGATGTCTTCGATCGTCAGGTTCGGGGTGTGCGTCGTCGCGTTGTACGCCTGCACTGCGTTCCCGGTACCGTTCGCCTGGATGGTCGCGACGACGGTGTAGGTCAGGGAGGAGGCGGCTACGAAGTCTCCGAACTGGTCGCATGGGGTGTTCGCGCCAGCGTTCACAGGGGAGTCGCGGGCAGAGATGATGGTGCCGGTGATGTCCGTTGTGGACGCGGTCTGCTTGAACCGGATGCGGAGGTTTGCGGTGGTGGTGGTACCGGTGCCGCTCATGTCCCCCTGCCACCGGCACATGTACCGGCGGCCGGTGACCGCGGTCCACTGCACCACACACGCGACTGTCTCGGTGGTACCTGCGCTGGAGACGGCAGCGACTGGTTTGTGGCTGCCGATGTAGCCCTTGGGGGAGTTGACGGTGCGGTCGTCGAGTCCGCCGACAGTGACCTCGACGTCCTGCGCGAGGGTCTGCTCCTGTGTCGCCCCATCAGGCGTGTCGGACAGAACCCCGTAGTGCCAGCCGTATCGGGCAGTTGCACCGGGCATGAGCTACTCCTTTCCCGGATTCACAGCGGTATGACCGTCATCTGCGGGGACCCGAACACTGAAACTGTTCCTGACCCATGAAGGGCGACCCGGTATTTCATCGTGAAGGTGTTCAATCCCTGCTTCAGGCCAATCGAAGGTCGAACGGTGTAGAACCCCGCGAGGGTGGCCTTCACGGCAGTCGACGGTGAGCCCGAACTCGTGGCATCCATGATCATCGACATACCTGCCCTGGATGCGACCGTGATACTGGATGCTCCTGTTACATCCCAGGAGACTTCACCGAGGCTGTTGTTCACGGATACATCGGCGCGCCAGATAACAATGCACTTACGACTTGAGCCGATATATGCCGTAACTGACACGGGTGCGGTCGGAACGTCGATCCACCCGCCGCCCGTGGACCCGACCGTGTCGCTATAGCCGTACACGACCTCTTGGATTGCCGACCCGGCCATTCCGTTTGACGATGCGACCTTGCCTAGGATGAAGTAGGTGGACTGCTTCTTCATCACTACGACTGAGTCGCCCGCCGCGTAGCTGATGCCGATGCCGCTTTGCACGCAATCCAGGTTGGTGAACTCTTCGCCCTCGACGTTCACTGTGTTCTGACCGGTCAGGTCATCCCACGCGGTGATGACGCCCTGACGGAGACCGATGTCCCGACTGCCTGAAGGGTCCCGCTGGACCATTCCCGGTGCGACGTCGTCGGATCTCATGAGAACACCCTCTGCCGCGTCGTCCCGGTCATGGCTTCCTGCGCTGTCAACGGAACCGTCAGAGACTGGATCACGTGCGTCTCAGACGGGCGTTTCCCCGTGTACGACACCAACACCGGATCCAGTGGCTCCAGGGCCGGGTTCGGGATCAGGGAGAAGTCCACGCTGTAGGGCACGCCGATCGACCGGTCTAGCTTCGCCTGAGCCGCAGTCTGTGCCTGCTCCGTCGTCGTGATGAACGACGACGTCAGCTCAGTCGGGACCTTCCCGAACGGACCGTCCCAATAGGTCGGGGATTTCGGGTTGAAGTCGTACGCCACTGCACGAACAGGTTGCTGTTCGCCCGGTGCTTCGCCTTTCGCCACCACGGCGTTGAACACGTCCGCCCGGTCCAGGGAACGGGACATGTTCACCATCACCCCGCCCTTTCCGTGGTTGATGGTGAACACCGAATTTGCCGGGTTCGGGGCGGTCTTCACCTGCAGACGGCCTTGGTAGTCCCAGTACATGACTTTCCCGAGACTGTCCACGATGTCCTTCAGGAACGCGTACCGGTCACTGTCCATCACATGGTTGCTCGTGAACGGGGTAACGGTGGCATCGAAGTCGTAGATGATGATCGCCGACGGATACACCTCACCCACCAACGCCGTGAACGCCGCGTCCACCGTCGTCCCCGCGAGGAACTGCCGCGGCGCCAACGGCTTGAAGTCGATGATGCCGGACATGCGGTCCCGCGCGCCGATCTGGATCGGCCCATCGGGTGCGTCCGCCTGGTCGACCGAGTAGATCCGGAAGTAGCCTTGAGACACCCACTCGACCACGCCATCGCCGAACACCACGCCCCGCTCGATGTAGATCTCATTCCCGTACGGGGTGAGGAGACCAGAGGCGGAGGTGGGCCATGCGTAGGTGGTTTCCATGTCCAGGGTGCCCCGGACATCCGCAGTGGAGTCGAGCTTCACATCCCCCGAAAAGATGGGGATCTCGTTCACCGGGTTCCCCTTGGAGTCCAGCGTTCCGGGGTTCAACCCGGACAGCCCGGCGGGGATGACGCGGGCGCGGGCGCGCATCGCGTGGGAGCCTCGGATGGAGTCGAGGAACCGTTGCGTGACGGGGCGCATCAGCCGGTGATCACATCTGTGGGGCTGCCAACGGAGTCGAGCACGGCCGCCCAGGTAGCCTTCGCCGCGATCAGGTCCGCCCAGGTGGCGTAGGTCGCTACGACATCAGTCCACGTCACCGTGTTCCCGACGATCGACGCGTCCGGCGCGGCGACCTCCGTCAACGGCAGGGTGTAGGTGACGGTTTCGTCGTCGTACTCGTCGTCCCCGATGACGGCATACATCGACTTCAGGCGAATGATCCCCGGAGGGATATGCAGCAGAATCGGCTCACCAGACTTCAGGACCAGCTCCAGCCGGTCCCGTTCGTTGGCGCTCTCCACCCGCGCCCCCAGGGTGAGCTCCTTCCCCAGCCTCTGATCCGTCACCGCCACCGCAACCGACCGGCCCACGACGGGGAACACTCCCGCGCGGGCGGCACGTTTGACGGTGATCAACCCCACGGGGGTGGAGAGCGCCGTGTTCATGTACGGCCGCTGAAGGTTCTTGATCCACACCTTCTCGACACCGGTGACGTCCTGAAGGGACGGTGTGACCGTCTGGGTCTCGACGCCGATGTTGTCGACCACCGGGATCTGCACAGCCATGCCCCGAGAGATCGCCGCAGCACCGCCGGTGATCACCACTGGCCACACGGTGAACGACACGCCGGCGTTCGCTGTGGGGGACGCGAAGTAGAACCAGCACATGCTGGCATCGTCACCGGTGGTCGAGGAGACGTCCCCGATCTTCGTCGCGAACGACGGGGTGGTGGACGACGTCATGTCGTCCTGCTTCCACCCCAGATACAGCAGCATCCCCCCACCGTCCAGCACGACGGTCGGGCCGGCGATGTTCTGCGCACTCCCGTTCAGCTGCGACACCGGCGCGGACGACACCAGAGCTTTCGAGTTCGGGAACCTCGCCATCTGCGCCAACGTATCCGCGTTCACCACACCACCGGTGAATGTCACCGTCGGTGCCGTATCGCCAGACTGGTGGACCCTCGACAGGAGCGCCATGTTCCCCGACTCGGCGATCTTCGCCCAACCGGCCGGGGTGTTCACCGTCCCCGCTCCGGAGTTGCGGATGCTCGCGAAAATCAGCTTCAGCTCACCGATAGCGAGACTCGCCGGATGCGCCGGCACCACCGACGCGTTGTTCCCGGTCGCCGCCGTCCCCGCCGTGCCGAACGTCGGCAACAGGGCCGTGTCCACGTAGGAGACCCGGTAGGTGTTGACCACGCCGGGGGTGAACTCGTAGTCGTCGACCTTCCCCGCGCTCGTGATCGTGGTGACCTGCGCTCCGCCTCGGACGGTGACCCAGGTGATCCCGTCGAGGGACCGTTCCACCTTCGCGTAGTCCGTCCCCGCAGGGGCGGAGGAGTAGGCGACACGCACCCGGGACAGGTCGTTCATGTAGGTGGCCGTCACCGTCATCGCGCACCCCCAACGCCCGAAGTCACCGCGCGCCGGGTCTGGCGCTTGTCCCGCTGGATCTCGCCGCGGACCTTGCCCATGAACTCACCCGAGCTGAGGTACAGGTTGCCCGTGAACGACCCGCCGCCTGAACTGCTGGCCGAGCTCGTCGGCGCCGTGTATGTCGCGGACTGGCGCACAGCGTTCCCGGACTGGATGGCTTGCTGCACCGCGTTGTCGGTCCAGCCGCCATAGGTGCGGAGCTGGTCCTGCAGGATCTGCGGCAGCGACCCGATGCCCGACGTGTTCGCCTGGGCGCGGAGCTTCGCGTAGCCCTCCTCGGTGAGCATCGCGTGCGGGCCCTTCGGCGCCGACCCGTAGAACGACGATGGCACCCACGAGCCGTCCTCGGCCTGGACCATGCCACCTGCGGCGAACCCGTCACTCCCGTTGTTGATCGCGCGGAGCAGCGGGAGGTGTTCCCGGGTCTGCGCGGCATTGACGACGAACTCGCCGTTGGAGACCCGGGCGATGATGTCGTCGGACGTACCCGTACCCGGGCCGGACAGCAGGCCGCCGGGGCCGACGTGGAGCGCCGGGCCACCCTTCGCGAACCGTTGCGCCCCACCGGGAGTGATGAGCCCACCGGTTGCGGCGGCTGAGCCTCGGCCGCCGGTCCCGATGCCGATGTTCGCGTATCCGGTCGTGGTGGTGACGTGAATGGTCGCCGTGCGGGGACGGGCCGCGTTGTTCAGCGCAGTCTCGGCCGCCACAACATCAGCGGTCGCGGTCACCTGCGCCCACGTGCCGTCGGTGTTCTGCTTCCACATCCGGACCTTTCCCGTCGCCGGATCGACGTCGGCAAAGGTAGTGGTCTTCGCGCCGGTGGCGTCCGTCGTGACCTTCCACATCGACACGGCATGCGTAGCCGGGTCCGTGTAGGTATAAGTAGTGGTGTTGCCCTGAATCGTGGTGGTGGTGTTCTGCCAGTCCTTCACCTGCCCAGTGGCGGGTCCGGTATCGGTGAAAACCTTCATGGTGATGTTCTGCGCCTGCATCTGCGCGATGAAATCGGCGAGCTTCGCTTTCGACTCTTCGGTCTGCGTAACTATCTTGATCTCTTTGCCGGACGGCAGGCGATACACCGCATCCCCGGTCTTGCTGATCGCCACCGTCGCGCCCGCCGCAGTCGCCTCCAACGGCGTCATCGCACCGATGGTCTTCTGCAGCGACTCCGGGATGTCCTTCTTGAACTTCGACGCGATCTTGACGGTCTCGGTGTTGAGCGCCTTCAGCCCGTCGGTTTTCTTGCCGTCCTCAGTAGTGGACTTCGATTCGGCGTAGGCGGCGTTGTAGGCGGCCTGCTCCTGCGCCGCATACGCCCGCTCCACATCCAGCAACGCTTTCTGCTTGTCGAGCGTGGTAGCCTTGCCGTCCTTCAGGGTCTTGTTGTACTTGTCCTCAGCGTCCTGAGTGGACAGCAACGTCCCCCGGTATCCGAGGGCGGCGTTCTGCTGATCGTAGATCGCCTGCGTGTGCAGCGCCGTCGCGTTACGGGCCTCGATCTGCGCGTTCGTCAACCCCGTCAGAGCATGCTCAGTCGCCAGGTACGAATCGTGCGCCTGCCGCTGCGCTTTGATCTGCTCCCCGACCGCGCCCGTACCGTTTATCAGCTGCTCGATCAGGCTCTGCTGGTCACCGGTGAGCCGCTGCGCCGACTCGCCACTGGAGTCGAACGTCAGCCCTGTCGCGAGGACGTCGTTCTTCAGCTGGTCGTAGTTCTTGCCGGTCTCCAAGGACACCGTGCCGAGCTTCACCAGCTCGTCCCGGTTGTTGCCGGTGATCCCCGCCGCATCGGCGATCGTGGTCATTGTCGCGTCAGCGGAGAACTTCAGCTCGTCGTAGGCGAAGCTACTTCCCTGAATCGCCCTCGTCGCGGTGCCGATGTTCTGCCCGAACGAAGCCAGGTTGTTCGCCGCGTTCTTGTCGGCCAGCGCCTTCGAGTTGACCTGGTTCGTCGACTGACCCAGCACGCCGTTGTCCTGGCGGATCGCGTCCGTCAGCGCGCGCACGTTGTCGCGGTGCTCAGCGGCGTACTGGGCGGCTTTCTGCTGCTTCTCCCCCAGGTAGTCCAGCCCCAGACCCAACGCGGTGATAGCGAGGAAGGCTGGGTTGATCGCGCCAGACGCGAGGCCACCGATGGCCGCGCTGAACTTCCCACTCGCGCCCTCGGCGGCCTTGATCTTCCCGCCGAGCCCCTCGAAGCCCTTGCCGATGTTGATGTTGCCGTTGCTCAGCCTGTCCATCATCATGTTCGTCGCGCCGAGCGCCCCCGCGAACTGAGTCACCTGCGGCGGCAACGCCGAGACTCCCGCCAGCAGTCCATGAAGAACCGTCGCCGCACCCGAACCTGCCGTGCCGAAGCCCTGCAGCACCCCGAGTGCACCAGAGCCCTTCGCGGTCATGTCAACCAGCCCCCCTGAGAGCTGGTCCACGATCACGTCGAGTGAACGCAGCGGACCGGTGGAGGCATTGGCGAGGTTCGCGAATAGTGACCCCAGCCGCCCCTCCAGGGTCTGCACCGTTCCACCGAGGACAGTGAACCCAGCCTGGGCGCCCTGCGACCCCTTCGAGGCGTTGGTGAAGAAGTCCCCCAGTCCGGCCCCTGCTTGTCCGGCGAACGTCCGGACACCCGCGAGGGCGGGCTGAGATGCCTGCACCGCGGTGATGAGTCCGGGCATGGCGTTCTCCGCCAGGTCCGTCGCCGCGCCCGTCAGCTCGCGCAGTGCGGGCGCAGAGCCCTGCACCGCTGTGGCGATCTGCGGCTTGAGCCGCGTCCATGCCTTGCCCACGTCGTCGATCGCGTTGACCACGTCGCCCTGCAGCGGTGCGGACATGGCCTGGACGTCAGCAACCACACCGGTCTTCAGCTTCGTGAACGCCGTCTGCACTGCGTCGGTCTTTGCCACGCCCACTACGCCGAGCGCGGCGAACCCGCCGGCGACCAGTGAGAGAGACGCGGTGACGCCTGCGGCGCCGATCGCAGCAGCTGCTGGCAGGCCGACGGTGAGCCCGGTGAAGGCGAGTGCGTTGAACGCTGAGTTGGTGCGCTTAGCGGCCTTCTCGGTGGCGGCCTCGACCTTCTTGCCCGAGCGTTCCGCTTCGTCCCCGGCGCGTTTCTGCGCCGCGGTGAACCGGTCAGTCGCCGCCGTCAGGTTCGACTGGGCTACCTCGTGCTGACGGTGCGCCTTCGCGAGGCTCTCCTCAGCCGCGACCCGCTGCGACGTCTTCGCCTTCGCATCGGCGTTGACCTCAGCGAGCTTCGCCTCGGCCACCTTGACCGCACCAGCCGCGGTGGCTTCGTCGTCATGCGCGCGGCGGAGATCCCGGGCGGCCTTGTCGAGGTCCTTCGTCGCCGCTGTCGCCGCGCGAGCCCCGGCGATGTACTTGGACGGATCGAGGGAGAGGTCCACCTTGACGGAACGTTCAGCCATCGGAACCTCCCTTCTTCCTCAACTCGACCGGCCAGAGCACCAACGCTTCTGGTTTCTGGTCCTCGTATTCCTTCTGCTGCGCCTTGATCGCCGAGCAGCGGTAGCAGCGCCCGGGGTAGCCCGCCTTGTACCGGCCGTCGTTGTCCGGATCCGTGGTTTCCGGGAGGAACCCGCCGCATCCATGGCAGGACTGGCCTTCGAAGCTCAGGAGCGCCAGGACGAGGCCCCGTTGCTCGCCGTCCCACTCGGCTTCGCGGATGGTGGCCGAGCGGACTAGCCGGCCGTCTTCGTAGACGTGCTCGGTGACTTCCTTCGGTTCCCACCCGGACCACCGTCTGTGGGAGATCCCGAGTCGGGTTGCGGCTTCGACGTCTCGACGGAAATCGGGCTGATGCGCGAGGCGGTCAACGAGAAAGGGACACGCGTGACGTCCTGCCGATTCAGGTTCCACGCCTCTTGAGCGACCCGATCGACCTGCCCGGCGGTGAGACTGTCGAGCAGCTTCGTCACCCGCTCAGCGTCCAACTGGGGCTCGAGGATGGTGTCCGCGATCAGTTCGTCCCAGATCGTGGAGCCGTTGAACCCCTGCCTCAGGTCGGTGAACACATCCGTGCGCGGCGGGTGCTTCGCGGTGAGCGCGAACCACTTGTCCCGGTTGAACGCCCGCAGCCGGATCGTGACCATGGCGTTCGCCATCTCAGCTTCGAGCGCCTGGATCCGCTGCGCCAACTCCACGTTCGGGGCCCGGCCCGCCAGCGTGGCGGTCTCCTTGGGCTGCTCCGCGTTCAGCTCGGCGTCGAGCAGCTCCCACTCGGCCTGCAAATCTCCCCGCAGGCACAGCGGGATCTCCGCCTCCGGCATCTTCGCCGACGCAAGGATCTTGTCGAATTCTTCGAGCTCCACAGTGGTCTCCCTGACCTGTTTCCCTGATCTGGACAAGAAAGCGCCGCCGCGGCCCGATCAGGGAGAAGAAGCCGCGACGGCGCGAACAGGGGGTTACGCGATGGTGGCGTCCAAGTTCGGCTGCGACGACACGTACCATTGGGACACGCTCTTCGTGGCGCCGTTCATCTCCGGCTTCTGCAGACGCCGCTCCCCGACCCGGCCCGGGTAGACGATGACCTTCTGCGCCGACGCGTACGCCGTCGTGTACGGCAGGGCCAACCGGATGACGAGGAACCCGATCGTGTTGCGCAGCAGTACCGTCCACGCGTAGTCCAACCCGAGGGTGGTCTGTCGGACCATCGTCAGCGTCACACCGTGCGTGGTCCGGCCGGGCGCCTGAGACATCGAAGTCTCGCAGAGCTTCGGGATCTCGATGACACCCTCGTCGGTCTTGATCTCCAGACCGTCAGCGGTGATCAGGCACTCCAGAGCCGTACCCGCCGCGAGCTCGGCCGTCGTCGGTGCCGCGATGTTGGCAATCGAGGGCACGAACGTGACCTTGATCTGTCCGTCGTTGAGCATGTCGGCCATGACTCACTCCTTCTTCGTCTGCTTGGCCGACTTGCTGTCGGCGGTCTCCTCCGGCGGCGCGCCGGCGGGCTTAGGCGGGAACGCGGCGGGTTTCGGGCCGTCCGGCAGCGGCCCGTCGACGGCTTCCCAGCCGGGGATGTGGCCGAGCCTCAAAGCCACTGTCGGGAGCGCGGCGATCGCACCGGTCGCCGGGCACTTCGCGCGCGTGAACTCGTCACCGTCAGCCATGCTCAGCCCCGGAAGCTGTAGAGGGACACTGACGCCGTCACGCTCGAGGTGACGTCGATGAGCCCGTCCACCGCCTGGGCGAGGTCGCCCGTGAACGGCCCGAACACCTTCAGCGCGCCGGCCGCGACGGTGCCCACGAGGGAACCGTTCGCGACGCCGTACTTCGTCTTGCCCGGGTCGAGAATCGTGATCGTGGTGGAACCACCGGAGGCGTTGTTGACGAGCAGGTACGAGCCCGCGCCCGAATCGCCGGGGGTCAGGTTGTCAGGGCCCGCGGTGGGGGTGGTGGCAGTGAGCACCACGCCACCCGGCAGCGCCTGCGCCAGAGCAATGTTGGCCATGGTCAGTCCTTCCAGGACTCGAATACGTACGTGTCCACCGCGTACAGCGGGTGGCGATTGCTTCCCGGCAGGGTCACGTCCTTGTCCTCCCGGACCGGGATCCCCGTCTCTTTCCGGATCCGGTTCACCGACCCCCGACCGACAACGACCGGCCTGGCGTCGAGGACGACCGCGCGGACCGCACCGGCGACGACCGCCGCCGAATCCGCGGTCTCACCGACAGAGGTGATCTGGAACCGGAATGTCGTCTCGTCCGAATCCCCGCACACCTTCGTCTTCGCGTCGATGCCGGTGTCCGTGTACAGCACGAAGTACGGGAACGAAGGAAGGTCCGGGACCGCGCCGTCGTGCATCGTGAAGTTCACCGCCGACAGCAGCGTCTTCAGCGCGGTGCGGTGCTTCTGGATCAGGTCCGTCTCGGTCACAGGATGTCCGCGGCGACGTCGGCGGCGAAGTCCTCGAGCCGCGGGGCTTCCCGTTCGATGGGGCCGTTGATGTTCAGCACGCCACCGGAGTCAGACCGGCCGAAATACAGTAAGTTTCCGAGCGCTCCCTGAACACGGTCCTTGTCCGGCCCGATCTCCGCCGAGAACTCCCCCGTCATGTCGTACGTGATCGAAAACGGGAAGTACCGGTACGTCGGATGCCCGGTCGCGTCGGCACGCAGCCCGTTTTTGATGTTCAGCGCGCCACGCTCAAGGACCTTGCGGAACTCTTTCCGCTTCTCCGCTGGGATCTTCTCCAGATCAGCGACCAGCGCGTCCAGCTGGCTGGTGTCCACAGTGGTCATCCGACTATCTCCTCAACCTGACACCTGAGTGCCGTCTGAAGGGACTTCCGGTCTGTGGAGCGGATCCGGAACTTCCGGCCCACGTTCACCGGATCCACCGCCGCCGTGATCGTCACCAACTGCCCCGTCGCCACCACCGCCGCGACCGGCAAGTGAAGTTCGTTCGGGGTGGTGGTGAACTGGTGCTCGCCGGCGTCCGGGTTGGACGGGAACGACCGTTGGTTCTGGACCTTGCACTTCCCCGTGTACACCGCAGCCCCGTACGTCGGGGTGACGACCGCCGTGGTGGGATTGGTGGTGTTCCCGGTGACCGCCTTGACGGTGCAGGTGTCCAGCATCAGCGCCTCGGCGCGCGCGCGTCCGCGCATGACCGCGCCGAGCGCACTCACCGCGACCTCAGCAGATCCACGCCGCCACCGAACCGCGCCCGAAGACGCTCCCGCGTCGCCGGTGGCAGCTCGAGCAGACCGGCGAGCCGGTCCGCCCCCTGGTAGTTGCCGTGCTGTTCGGTGTAGTCGTCGATGCTGACGCTCACCAGGTCACCCGCCGACGAATACTCGCCGGCCGCGGCTTCCCGCATTCCGAGCCCCGCCACCGAGCAGACGAGGTCGACGATGTCCTTCGGGACCTCGAGGAGTCCGCCGGTGATGGTGAGAGTCACGTTGGACGGTTCCCCGCACACCGCTTCCCACCCGCCGCGGCGCCACAGGCGGCCGCCGACAAGCTTCCAGTCCGTCACCGCGACCCCGTCAAGCAGCACAGTGGCCACCGACGTGACCGGCTGGCCGGGCAGTGGGAGCCACTGATCCGGGACGCCGGGGATAGTGACCGTGAACGTCTCCGCCGTGATCGGCACCCCCGCCGCGTCCCGAACGGCCGCGCCTGCGGCCGCGAGGAACACCGACGGCTGAACACCAGCCGGGACGGTGACGTTCCTGTCTTCGAGGTCAGCCACCGTCGCCAGGTCTTGCAGTGCCACGGTGGCCTCCCTCTACTGCTGGTTCGCGAGATCGATGAGGTCCTGCTTGGTCGCGGCCTCGGCGTCGTCCGGCTCCATGCCGAGCGCGTTCACCGCGTACCCGACCCACTCCGCCTTCGGCGCGTTCACCGCGGGCCGCGGCGAGCTCCCCTTGGTGAGGTCACTGCTCACGGACTCGTCGACGAACGGCGAACCGTCCTCGTTGACCCGCTTCAGGTACCCCTTGGTGACCTTGTCCTGCATCGTCTCGTCCAGCGGCAGATCCATACCGATGACCTGGCCGCCCTCGCCTCGGAAATGCGCGAGCTCGCGCTCCTCCTCGGCCATCAGGTGTTCCGGGGAACCTTGAACGCGGTCACGGACATCGCGACCGAGGTCTCCAGGATCAGCGATCCGTCGGCCTGCATGAACCGACCGGATTCGACCGGGCCGATCCACTGGGTGGCCGTGTTCGCGACGGTGACCGTGAAGTCCCCGAGCCCCGCGGCGAGCGCCGGCGGGGCTGCGCCCGCCTTCAGGGTCGCGGTGCCGGAGCCACCCGAGGCGTTGCTGACTCGCAGCAGCGTCAGTTCGGGCAGCGACTGGCGCCGGTTCGGCGACACGTCGGGGATCTGCGCGCCGTTGCCGGCGCCCGACGTGACCGCAGTGGCCGACGGGTCGGCGAGGTTGCTGTTCGGAACGAGATTGCTGTACGCGACAGCGGTGCGTGCCATTGGTCAGTCCTCCTTAGGAGAGCACGTCGGCGTAGGCGACGGCGATCGAGTCGGGACGGAGGAGCTTCGCGCCGTACAGAACGAGGCCCTTGACCGCGTCGGCGAACTTCGCCTCGGGGCGGTACGCCTCGGTCTTGTTGATCTGCTCGGCGAAGCTGATCGCCCGGTTCACGCCGGCCTGGATCACGTGGACGTTGCCGGTCGGGTTGGGAACGTTGTTCGACTCGAGAATGTCGAACCCCGCCGCGCGGCCAACGATGCCGTTTCGCAGCGCCTCACTGGTCCCGGATTCGTTGACCTTGATGAACCGGGAGTCGAGCAGCAGTCGCGCCGTGGCCTCCGGCGACACCACGACGTAGCGGCCTTCGCTCTGGACGTTGGCACGGTTCAGCTTGGTCCGCAGCGGAACCAGGACCAGGTCGTAGAACAGCGACTTGGTGGTGTCCGCCGTCGGACCGGCGAGGATCGGCGAGCCGGTCGACCCGAGGACGTTCGCGGTCTGCGCGCCGGTGTAGAACGACGCGACGTACTGGTCCACGACGTCGGCGATCTTGTAGGCCGCGCGGGACATCGCCTCGGGGATCACATTCCCCTTGGCCTGCCGCTGGTCGATGTCGTCGACGAAGAAGCTGAAGTACTTCGCCTGGTCGACGACCAGGGTCCGCTGCGCGTCCGTCAGTTCCTCGGGAGTGACCGTGGTCGTGTTCGCGTTGTACGTGCCGATGGTCGGGTCACCGATGGACGTGATCCGGACAGTGTCACCGGACTGGGTGATCTCACCCTCGTAGTCGCGGTTCATGATGCCGGGACCGGCGTACACGAGCTGCTTCCGCAGTGCGACCAGGAGATTGGCGGACCAGATCTCCGGCCTGAATCGGGTGATGGCCACGAGGGGCCCCTTTCTGGTTAGCCGGCGCCGAGCAGGTCAGCGCAGCGGCCTTCGGCCTGCGCCTTCACGATCTGGTCGGCTGTCATGGTTTTGAGGTCGGCTTCGGTGAGCTGCTTCGGCTTGCCCGATTTGCGTGCCGCGCCGCCGTCGCCGGTGCCCTGGAACCTCTTCGCCGTTGCGGCTGCCAGGTAGGGCTTGTTCTTCACCAGTTCGTCGATCGCGTCGGCGACCTCTTCGCTGTCGACCTCACCGTTGTCGTCGACCTCGAACTGTGAGAGGTCAAGGAAGGTGAGGGCGTCTTTCGGGTCGGCCAGCTTGCCGGCTGCGGCGGCTCGGATCTCCGATCGGACGATCCGTGCGTTCGCCTTCGTGGTTGCCGCCGTCTCCGCTTCGCGGCGGATCTGGTCGGCGTCGAGCTCGCCGTCCTTTTTGGTCGCTCCGTTGCGGAGCGTCTCCAGTTCGGTGTTCGCGGCACGGAGCTTGTCGCGGTAGTCGTTCTTCTTCGCCTTCATGGCGTCGAGGGCACGCTTCCCTGCGTCACCGAGTTGCTCGGCGCCTTCAGGCTCGTCTTCCTCGTCGTCCGCCTCGACGGCTGCTGCGGCTTCCGCCTCGGCGGCGGCAGCTTCGGCGGCGAGTTCCTCGGCTGTTTTCTCCATGCGTATCTCCCATTGCGGGGGTGGTGATCCGCGCGTTGCGCGCAGGTCAGATCTATTACTGGACCGGCGCGGGCTGCTGCACTGGACCAGTCGGCGGGGTCGTGTTCTTGAGTGCCAAAGCGGCCGCGGCCGCGGCGTCCGCGTTGGTCTCGCGCTTCTTCATGTCGATCAGGTCCACGACCTCTTGCGGCGTGAGCCCCCACCGGGACGCGATCCACTCGAACGGGAACCCGATCTGCCGGAGCTTCAGCAACGCGTCCGCCAGCTGCGCCTGCGACCGCGACTCCGCGTCGGCCCACAGGACCGTTCCCGCGGTGATGGCCTTCGCCTTCGCCTTGTTGCCCTGCGCGAGCGCGATCAGGCCGAACATCTCCCGCTCGGCCTGTCCGTACCACAGCTGCTTTTCCTGGACCCGCTTCACCAGACCGGTTTCAGCGGCGATCAGGGCGTCCCCGGACAGGTTCGCCATCTTCCCGATCAGGTAGTGCTGCGGAGTCCGCGTCTGCGCCGCGATGTGCCCGACAGCTACCTCGATGATGTCCGTGTAGGCGTTGAGGTCCGTCGCGTTCCACTGCGCAATCTTCGCGTTCTCATCGGTGATCCACAGGACCCGGTCGACAGCGAACTTCTCCATGTCCACCGGCCGGGACCCGATTACCTCACCCTGAGCGTTCAAGAGCGGGATCATTGGGCGTTCCGCGCCGAGCACAATCCGCTGATGGAACGACGCGAAGTCCGAGGCGGTGAACAGCTGCGCCCACAGCAGGTTCACCGCGTCCTGCATCGGCACCACACCCGACACGTCCGGGATGGGGTCCTCCGCGAGCATCGGCTTGTTCGGCAGCTCCACCATCGGCACGACGCCCATGGGGTTCGGCTGCGGGTTCGGCTCTGCGAGGTCGCGGGGTTCCCATGTCTTCAGTTCCTCGTCGACCGACGCCATCTGCGGGGACTTTTCCATCCGCTGCAACGGCCGTTCGAACTTCCACACCTCATCCGGCAAGTACAGGGTCGCGTAGTCGCAGTTGCCGTCCTGCCACTTCTTCAGCGCCGCGCGCCGCCGCCGGCGCGAACCCGGCTCGTACACCACCACGCACTGCGAAGCGTCCTCGAACGTCACGATCGGGGTTTCTTCGTCGCCGGGGTCGCCCCACACCAACACGAACGACCGGCCCGCGTTCACCGCACCCAGATAGCCGAGCTGCGAGTCCGCGTCCAAGGCGTTGGTCTGCCACACCCGCCACGACTCAACGTCCGCCTTCTCCTCACCCGGGGCCTTGATCCCAATGGTGGTGAGACGCTCGATCGGGGAGTCCGAGACGACCTGCACCCAGTTGTCGGAGAAGTCGACGTACCGATCACCGTGGTACTTCTGGAACTCCTGCGAAGCGAACCTCAGCGGCTGCTCACCCCGGTAGTAGCGGGCGTTGCGGTCCACCACCGTCCGACGGTTGATCAGTTCGCTGTCGAGCAACGCGACCAGTTGGAGGGCTTCGGCCTCAGTCGCCACGGGCCCTCCTCCTATGCGGTGTAGACGTAGTTGGTCTGCTTCCAGAGCTTCGCCGCGGTCACATCCCCGGCGGCTTCGTTGCACAGCACCGACACCACAGCCATGTCGATCTTTCGTCCGTCGCCTGGTTTGGCCAGGACGTACCGGTTCGACGGGCGCTGCGCCTTCCGCGCGCTCCTCATGTGCTGCGAGGTCACCTCACAGCCGTCGTGAGAGAACTTGCTGTCGGCCTTGTTCACGTCGACGATTTGCCGCTCACACGCCGCGTGCATCTGCACCGGCCGGTACGTGGAGAACCGGATGACACGCTTTTCTCCGAACTTCTCCGCCCACCCGTCGATCTCCGTCTCCCAGTACGGGGGATCGAAATACCCACGGATCACCTCGAAGTTCGTGTACAGCCACTCCACGGCGGCGGCGACCTCGAGCCGCGGTACCCGCCCGTCGTAGTCCGCCGGGTTCCAGATCGTCGGACCGCCCGGCGTGACCGGGGTGAACTGGAACCCGTCGCGGGTCTGCGCGCGGATCCCTGTCCAGTCGTCCACATCGGAACCGTCGAACCCGAGGACAACCTGAGTGCGCCGCGGCACCTTCATCGGCGCCTTGCGGGCGTCCCACCGGTCGCCGTCCATCCACGTGCCGAGCCCGGCGACCATGCGGTTCCCGAAGAACCGCTCAGCCTGCCCGGGGTCCTTCTCCGCGAGCTCGGCGGACTCGCCTTCGATCGAGTCGATGTTGACGTGCGGCGACCCGGAGTAGTTGAACGCGTGGATCCGGCGCCGCTCCGCCTTGACCGTGTACTTCAGCCCGGCCGGCGGCGGCTCGTAGAACCGGAACACGTCCTTCGCCCGCGACTCCCGCGTGCGTTGGGCCGTCGAGTTCTGCGACGGGTCGTAGCAGTTCGTCGTCTCCCCGCCGCGGCCGCCCATGCCCGCCGCGCCCCGCCGTTGCGTCTCGGCGACCCGGATCATCTTGTTCTCGAGGGTGAACAGCTGCGACTCGTCCTGAAAGTACGCCGTGACCGGGTTACCCAACCTCGACTGCGCCGACGCCGTGACCGCGTCGATCCGGCCGTCGTTCGGCAGCCGGATGAAACCCTCGCGGACCAGCATCAGATCCGACAGCGGGCCGTTGCGCGCCATCGCCTGCAGCGGCCGGTAGATGTTGTCGACCTGGTCTTCCGACGTCGCCAACAACTGGATCAGCGGCGTCGACCACGGCATCCCCATCGGCTCACCGGGGTCGTACGGGTACTCCCACCCGCAGCCACAACCATGATCGGCGCAGACGTACCCGTCATCGTCCCCGGCCCACCCGGCGAACAGTGCCGGCCCGACACCCTCGTTCGCGGCGAGCGTCGCCGTCCACGGGCCCTTGCCGACCTTCTGCGGCGCGATGACCTGAAACCGGCGGTAGTGGAACGCCGCCGCCCTCGTCGGGTAGCCGTTCTCGTCGAACGCCTCCGCGCCCTCCCGGACGCGGTAGTGGTTCAGCGTGCACCAGAGCTGCCAGTCGTAATGCCGGAACGGCGCACCCTTCCGGAACCCGTCCGGGATGATGCAGTGCCGCTCCACCCAAGCGGGCGCGACCCACAGCGTCGGAAAGTCCGGGTCGTACCGCCTAGCCTCCGGAGCCATCAGCCACGACCGAAAGCCGCGACTTCAGAGCCCGGGCCTCCGCTCGAGCATCAGCCTGCGGATCCGCGTCACGTTTCTCCGCGACCTCATCGGTGGAGATCTTCCAGCCGTTCTCCCGCAACCCCGCCGGCGTCATGCCGATCTGGTCGGCGAACCGGTGAAGCGAGTTCTTGTCCGCGGCCTGCGCCTCGCCGCCCTCGCACACGATCGCGGTCCGGACCCACATCGCAACCGAATGCCAGCGCCACCGTTCCCGCGCCCACGCCGCCGCCTGAGGAAGCGTCCAAACCCAGGCCCACAGGTCGGCCTCGCGCGCACGGAACGCCTCCGAACCCTCGGAGTCGAACTCGCGGACCGTGGTCCACTCGCCGCGGGACCCTTCCTTGCGCTCGATATACAGGGACACCTGCTCCAGCGGGAACTCAGGCACTTCACCCGAGTAGCCCTCGGCCGGCAAAGCGTCCAGCGAGAAGCCCCGACGATCACTGCGACCCGAATTCGGATCAGCCTGCGGCCCGGACCTGTTCCGCGCTCCGCCCTTGGTCATGTCGATCACTCCTCAGCGACATTGCGCCGCGTTGGTGACCCAGCGTTGCGCCGAGTCTGAAGTTCTGAACTCTCCGCGCCAATCGGAGACC
>Ga0137397_10000924_pt1 | contig 20399 bp, 34 predicted proteins | sample czorhiz116metaG_FD_106658 | JGI IMG/M metagenome (GOLD analysis project Ga0137397, IMG submission 106658) | Vadose zone soil microbial communities from Angelo Coast Range Reserve, California, USA - czorhiz1.16 metaG | ecosystem: Environmental > Terrestrial > Soil > Vadose zone | place: USA... | reverse complement strand
GAGTTTTTTACTTATCCTGGCGCAGGCGGTTCGGATGGCGGCGTGTGCGTCGTCAAACTAAACGCATCCTTCATAATTCCCGCAAGCTCACCCACCAATTTCGCAATCTCATGTTCCCCAATCTCGATAACTCGTTCCTCGACAACCTTCAACCTTGACAACAGATCTTCTTCAAAGCTCATTTGTTTTTCTCCTCGTCTTCCATCGGTTTGATACTTGACGGTGCAATCCGCGGTTCGGCGGCCAATCTTTCAAGTTCCTGATCGGTGAATTTGGTATCCAATCTTTCAAGTTCCTGATCGGTGATTGTACCCATCAATTCATGATCTATCGGACATACAACCATCCATCTATTTGTCCAATAAAGATTACAGGCAACTAGAATTGACCAAATTCCCCAACCAGCAGCTCCCACTATCGATTTCGTCAATGATAAAACAACAGCGGCTAGAATTGCATGTAAAAACGACACAAGAATTATCGCTATTTTTATTCGACGATTACGTCGTTTCGTCCATTCGCACGTACAACAATGTGAAATGGTCATGTCGTCAGTTTCATTAATAACATTGTGATAACAATATCACTATTGTTATAACAACTTGACATCATGACAGGTGTCCACCCATCTTCTATTGCTTTTGCTAACAAATCCTTAAAACCGACATATTCACCGATAATGAATTTGTATTTCATTTCAGCGACGCCAGCACTTCCGGCGACAAATCCCCCGGTGGTTCACTCCCTTGTGTCACAACCGTCGGACTTGCTGGATTCGCCGGACTGACATGCTGATGTCCTGGTGTCAACGCCTGCATATTTGGCAACTGTCCGGTATGTTGCTGCTGCGGCATGCTAGCCCGCATGGTATTGACGGGAGCAGTCTGTAACCACTGTCGATCTCCGACCATGACCGGTACGGCGCCAACGGGTCCACCCCAATGAGCAGGCAACTCGGCATTACGCGCACACGACTTATGCCAATGTGCCGCGTGTGCGCCCTTCACTTCGCATTGTGCGACACCACAATGAATGCACACTTCTCGACAAGGAATGTGCTGACCACACTTATCACAGATTTCCGTCGTCATTGGTTTCACTCTCCGTCTACGGTTCGGTGTTTGTTCTACAGAAAAACAATCAGGTCCATTATGATGGATACAAATTCTTTGTTGTTAAGCCACGAGCTGTCTTTCTCCAACGCTGTCCACATTTACATTGCCATGTATCGTTAAAATTCATAATTGGCATAGTTTGAAGACAGCAATCGCTATACCTGTCATTAGGTTCAAAATCCGGTTCTTTCACCTCTTCTGGTGTTCTCGCAATCTGAATTCGCGCCAATTCCCTAACTATCAACTGCAATGTATGAATCTCTCTCCATCCTGTTTCATACTTCTCGATATCTTTCTCAAGTAGTTCCGTCAAATCCTTGAGAGTAAGCATTTTCTCTTTCTCCATCCCTTTCCGACTTTTCAAAAGTCATCTTTTTCTCAAATACTCAATCCTTAACGCCGCTGCGAGATCGCCTGCGGCAGATCCGAGTTCATCGAGTTGGTCGGCAAGTGATCTGACAAGGAATTTGTCAACTCCTTGAGATCTTTCGATACGAGGAAAAACCTTTTTAACGCTTTCTTCAACTCCTTGGAGGTGTTCGAGGAGTTGCCGGAACAATGCATTTGGCGTTTCCGCTTTGGTGATGTCATCGTCTCGACTCCCGTCGTTGAACGACATTGGTTATACAACTTTCTTGTTGTTTGATGAGTTCTCTAAGATGTTTTATTTCTTCAGTGTTTCGATCAGTTTCTAATCTCTGTAACCAAATAACATCATTAGCATGCGCTAATTCAGTTTTCTCAGCAAATTTTCCAGCTTGCCAAACTACGGCAGCAATGATACTTGCAATGGTAATTAACATTGTTACAAGTGGTAAACCTATTCGTATTCCGTCGCCATGTTCTTTCCCCCTAAAATTTGGTATTTCATTAATCATTTACTCCGACTTTTGCCAAGTCACTTCAAATCGTACCGCGTCCGGTGCTCTGACGTCGTCGTTCATTAAGAAAGACCAATCCACCATTTACCAGGTGATGTTCCCGTGGCTACTGTCATAGGATTAGGTAAATCTATCAAGCCTATCTGGGATCCGTAATATAAAGGCTTTCCTGGAAGTCCTTCTGCATTTCCTACGTTATTAACACTGGGGGACAAAACACAAGCCCATCTAGGCATTGTTGTTGTTGCGAGTCCCAAAATTGCGAGATAATAGATACCTGTCACCATAACTGTGAATGGCACAGTAAAGTTTTGGGAATGACGTCCTAGTGTCGCCCATGCTGCTACCTGATCTGCAGTGGCTATAAGTAACGTACCAGTCGTATTGTAGAGTCCTATCTTACCAAAGGTTACCAAAACGCCAACTTGACCCGTATTGATATGGGTTGTAGTTAGAATTTGCCCTGCTTGTAAAAAAACTTGCTGAAAATATAGAACGCCACTTACCGGAATGCCGGATCCAAGTTGAGAATCTTGTGGTACCGTTTCGGCAAGTAGACCGCGTGCTTTTTGTAATGCGATAACTGGATTGTTACCGCCGTATCCATTGCCAATTGGTGTTGATACCAAGTTGTATGAAGTATCAAGATAGTTTCCGACACCCGTCGATGCAACACTACCGATAATTCCGTTAGGACCGAGAATGAGATCTGCATTGATACCTGTCCACGTAGGTAGGTTAGCGAAGTGCACACGAGAACCTAATTGATCGAAGCGAATACCAGCTGTGCCGTTGATAATACCGTAGACATATTGACTTGATATGAAGCTTCCGCTTGGGAACGGGAAATAAATCGCAGGTATGTTAGCCTGCGTCGCGCAGAATTCCATGTCGCCACCAGTACCTGGCGATATGCGTCCGTAGACAGCACCATCTGTTTCGCAGTTGACTGCGTAGAGCGTCGCCGCGGCGTTAATAAAGAACACGCCACCTTCGTTGGCAATGAGACGATGAAACCCTCCCAATATTTCAGCGCCGCCACCTCCGTACAGTTGATAACTTTGGGTCGCTACAACACTTGTATAACTGTTGAATGAGGTGCTGTGACAGTCATAAAAGAGACAATCACCAATACAGCTTTGCAGGACAATCTCACTCCCAAAGCCATAGAATTTACCGCCGGTTACTCGGAGACTGAGGTACCACACAAGAGCGCCACCGGTTTCGATAGTGTCATTAGTTCCTAATGACGGACAATCATAGACATTGACTGTTTCACCATTGACAAAAACATCTTCAACGCCCGCGCGAGTTACAGGCGGCGATAACCAAGCTGTTTTAGCCCCTTCATCTTGCACAATAATTGACTCACGAATTGTTCCTGTTGCAGACTGAATAATTTTTCCTACTAAACCACTAGCAGTCCACGATACTGGTAAACCAGCAATGGTCATTGATGTATGTGTACTGGTTGCTCCATTACGGTTAACAATACCTGTAATCGCACCTGTAAATAAAATTATTGGAACGCCAATGAATTTTAAATAAGTAAACGGTCCCGATAAAACAAGTGATTTAAACGTATCTGTTACTAACAAACTTGACATGATGTTGACTGCAACCACTTGAGTCAACGAAACCCCGAACATTCTGAGATAGAACTGCCCACGTGTGAGCAACGGGGTTATTGCTGTTTTTCCATCGTTCGTATCACTAGCTAAACCGGTGTTATTCGACCCGTCAATGAACCAAGCTGCTTGGCTCGCTAGACTCTGGTTTGGGATAGTGCTACTTCCGCCTCCTGCACTAGGGTCACTCGCCGCTCCCAAAAACACTCTAATTAATGCCATGTCTATACCGACTTTTTAAAAGTCAGAGCTTTACAGTCCCGACCGTCGAACCCGCATGGAGTTATACCTACCGCGTACGATTTCCAATTGTGGAAACCCGGTATTAAAACTCTGCACTGCGTCGAAGACTACGCCGTCTTGTGACGCTTCGATGGTTATCAACTCATTGGGTCCAAAAACCCCGTCGAGCGACCATTGTAGAATGGGGCCAAAGGTCGAAACGTCGGTATTGGCTCCTACGCCGTTGCCCGCCGGAACCGTCAACGCGACGAAGTTTTTGGTAGCCACGCTAGAAGCGTCTACGCTCACGGTAGGTGCGAAGCCAGTGACTTGAAGGGGCGACGTCCGCCGCACTCGCATAAACGCCACCACGCACTGGATAGGCTGGTCTAACAGCGGGAAGATCCCGGCCGGGTTCGTCGCCGCTTGCACCGGTAGAGACGTACCAGCAGTCGGCGCAGAAAAACTAGCAATACCATTCCAGCCAGCAACGCCAGTGGGATCAGCGGTCCCTTCAATGACCACGGACTCATTTGCTCCAAAGGTACCTCCGATTTGAAATGTCTTGTTGACGTCTAAGGCGGACACGTTTGACGAAGTGCCAGTAGCATTCGAGCCGGGAATGTTGAGTGCGATAGCCATGTTAGCTCCTCAGTCGAACGTGTGCGGTCATCATGAGTGTTCCGCTGGTGACGTTGGTGGTATTGACAAATACACCAACTCGATCATTCGGTTGAAAAGTGGCGTTACCAAAGATCAAGAAACCCCCATTGGTAACTCCATTCAGATTGATACTAGTATCTACCACCACTCCATTTTTGGTAATCGACACCGTGAGTGTTGGTCCGGTACCGCTCAACGCGCACTGGTAAACAAACAGTTGCAGTTCATAGTGATTGAAGATCACGCCATCGGTTGACGAGAAACAAGGATATTCCCAGATTGCTCCCGGACTTCCACTGACACTAGACTGCACGGTGAGATCAGTGTCTGGTCTGAGATACCATGATGGAGTGATAGCCGTACCCGGACCCGGAGTCACACCACTGGCATCCTGACGACCGTAGGATAGGAACAAATCCAGCGTTGACGTCGTCGCGGCTGGAATGTTTATCGTGGGATTTTGTGCGGTGCCACCGATGGTGACGCCGCCGGATCCTCCCGCTACTGTGAGAACGCCGGTGTTATTGACGATGGGATTGGTGCCGGTGCCTGTTACCGAGATACCGGGTCCCGCACCGACCGTGGCTACGCCGGCGACGGTACCGGCGCCCTCAGTGGAAGTTCCCAGGAATGCACGTATTAGAGCCATTTTTTAAATTTGGACTTTTGAACAGTCAGACTAAATGCCCATTTCGTAGATCACGGCAACTCGATTGATAATCGCGGCACCGTTGTTGGTGACGCGCACCGAACTAGCTCCACCCGGTAATTCAATGAGCGGAGCTTGCACGTTGGTTATCACGTTCAACGGTCCTTCCATGGTAACTCCTTGACCATTCAATATGGTCGTCCCAATCGCATCTGGTGGTCCGGCGCGTAGCACTCTGGCACGTTTAGCAAACGGTGGAATGACCGAGTCGACGCTGGCACCAATTCCCAATCCAGCCGCGATCGAATTAACAACCACGTCAGTGAGAAAAACACTGTTGGTCGTTGGCCGAGTCCCTACTCCCAAAAATGCCGACACGAGAATGACTTGCGGAGTGGCTCCCAATGGGGAATCTCCCGTTCTAGGAAAAACCGCGGCAAAGTTAGTTGCTGACACCGTCAACGCTGCGGCCGGTACCGAGATCGTCACTCCACCTTGACCAGGTGATGCTGGTGTTGCTAAACCAATGGGAATGTCGAATTCGACCACCGCTTGCGAACCATTGCCAGTTGCATAGGCAATCTCACCTCGTATCGGCCCTAGTCCTGTAATCAAAGACGGATCGGCCCGACAACGAATCACGACGGTAACCAATTCGGGTTCGTCGACGAGAACGCCCCTGAAATTCAGTAAAAGAATCTTTTGTCCCTGACCGGCAACTCGCCCGGGAGTAAGGATAATGGCGTTATTGGATGCGACTTGCTGCTCTCCCAACCCAATTGAGTTTGGTATCACTTCATTGGTAATCATGTTGTCTCCACACGCAAATAGGTTGAGTAGTAGAAACGTCAACACCGACTTGGCAAAAGTCATGACGCATCTTTGATAGGAAGAATGAGCAGAAATCCAATCAACGGTCCCGCTGGTATTTTCCAGTTGGTCTTACATCTGATGATCGGATCGAACATATCGCCTTGTCGCAACGCCAGAATCACCTCTTGCCCCGGCATCAAGGTCACCGCGACCTTGGTAAAAAAGTCTGCCGACAATCCCTTTTCTCTGTCGGCGATACTGCGAACCTTGGCCATCAGTTGCTGAATCTCGGTATCCGTAACTCGTTCGTCAATATCGACCAATACTTTTTTGGTGCCCATACCGTTTTCTCCGTCTTGGTGAATGCGACCATTAAGTTATGACGCCTGCAGTCAAAGTTATAGTCCGTCTCTACAACTTGTCAACAGTCGTTATGGAGCGGGGGTGATTTGCCAAACCGCAAAAAAGTAAGGCTCGTTGGTAGCAACACCTGCTGCCGTCGACGTCGTTACCGTAAACACCGTGGCCGATGTCGGAACAATGGCGATCTGTCCAACTTGAGCTATTCCTTCGATATACACCTCACCAGCGGGTACACCCGGAGCCGCAAGCGTGATGGTCGAAACACCAGCGACCGCGGCCGATACGGTGAAACCCGCTCCAAAGCGATTGGTCGGCGTAGTACCGGCTGCTGGAATACTTCCTCCCGCGATCAGGTTGCGAATGATTACGTCAGTCTGACTCATGATGTTGTCTCCCTAATTGTCTGTTTTTGCGGCCTCGCCCTGCAACATGCTGAGGAGAGCCATCGATTTCTCTGGACCAATGATGCTACTGATTTTTTCGAGTTCTTCCTCCGATATGGTTTGCAGAAATTCCCGCATCGACAGAGTGTCAGGATCGGTAACCGGACCAATATCCGCGCCGGTCATTTTCTTGACCACGGCGGGTAACAGAGCGGTGAACGTGCGTCCGATACGCTGTTTGATCTCGGCGCTGTTTTGCTCCTTGATCATGTCCATTTCGCGCTCGTGTTTGGCCGCTGAAAGCGCTTCGATATTTTCCAACATGTCGAGGTGACGTTGCACGAGCACCGCGTTTTGTTCGGTCAACGACTCGATCTGTTGCCGTTGGGTAGTGATGATGTTTCCCCAACCACCGATCGACACGCGATTAGTAGCTTCCACATGGCGCATGAGAGCTACCGTCAAACCCTGCGCGTTAGGAGGTTCGGTTTCGCTATCGTAAGTGTTTTCCTCTTCGGTACGCGTCGCCGTACAACGAACCGTCATACGTCCGATGATGTGACTATCTTTGTTGAGTGCTTGAATCACGTATTTTTGTACGCCGCCCGAACCTTCACAGTCGTCGACGATGGACTCTTCGAAACCAGAGAGAATTTTTTGAAAGCGATCTTCGTCCGGATTTGGTCCCACCGCGCCCGCTCTGACGTCGGCGAATTTACCGTTAACGCCTACGTGTTTGAGAACTAGCGTTTCGGCTTTCGGCTCGCTTTCGTCGAAAGGGAAGATCAATGGTCGAAGCCATCGCGAAATTTTCTTTTTGTTGTCGCTGTCCGTCGCCATGATGCCTACTCCGTCGTTGCTGGTTGTTCTATCTCTGACATTTGTTGCTCCGGTGGCTCCTTATGGGCTGCCGTCAAACGACCTAACGGATGATAGTGCCGATAAATCTTGTGACCTACCCAAGCTCCGCCACCGACGATGGCTGACCATTTGAGGATACTCATCCATGGTACGTCCCAGCCAATCGAGGGAGACCATGAATAGGCCGATGGAGACGATGACGACTTTTGAACAGTCGTCTTTTTATTCACTGGTTTGGCAAGCTCTGACGGTTTGGTCGACAACAAAGCTTTTTCCAAACCTTCGGCGCCTCGCTGATAGGCCAAGGTCTGTTCGTAGGTTGAATCCTTGAATTGAGTAAACGCTCCCTCTACTCCTTGTGTGGTCTGGTAAAAATTCTCCCAACGCTGTAAAAAGCTATCCCAAGATTTACGACGTTCTGGATCGACCCGAGCCATCTGCGGTTTGAGTCGATCAAATAAGGCTTTGGCCGCTTCTACCTGACGACGTACCTCTGGTACGCCGTAGCGCTCAAAACCCATGGCTTCGGTTTCACCCTCGTAATCGTCGATGCCATCTGATAGCAGACTCATCTACGTTTCCCTTGCTGATATGCCCACGACACCACGCCAAGCGCGATACTGCCGCCAACGACCAACGCAACAGCCATTTGATGATTGGTCACGTTTTCTCTTGCGTGCATGCGCTTGAGCACCGCGCGTTGACCTGGCGTTCCCGTCGCCAGTTTGCGTTTTAGTTCAACTCGCTTGGCCTCATCTTCCATGTCTTTGGCCATACGGAACTTACCCGCGGCGCGCTGTTTCTTGGCTTCCGCGCGTAGCTTGCCGGGAACGTCAATGTTGGGATTTTCATCGACGGGATGATCGAGAGGATTTGCCATTACGCCACACTTTCCAGTTGTCGCCGAATCGAGTTGACGTGACGCACGTACTCTAGTTGCGCGATACCCGTCTTACCAATCTTTGCAAGTAGATCTTGAGCTCCCTTGCGACCTCGATTATAACCCGCAACAACCATATCACTGTCATTGTCAAATGCCTTCGCCAAAATGTTGAGGTAACCAATACCGAGTAACAGATTCAAGTCCGGTTCGAGTAGCGTATGCGGATTACTCAAGTCATAGCGCTTGAGAGTCTGGATAATCAGCGGATTGCCAGTTGCGGTCAAATCTTTTGCGACGTCGTTTGCGGTGCCTGGCGATACTTGCATCAGACCCCAATGGTCTTGATTGAAGGCATTGGGATTGAATCCCGATTCATGACTGGCGACGGCGAGAATGGTAGAGGAAGGAACTCGATTGAGGATGCCGTGCCAGTAGTCAACGATAGCTTTGACTGCACGATATCGTTGACCCATGTTGGTGTTCTCCGTTGGCGATCTGGCGAAAATGGTTCTAGCAATGAAAGCGGATATAACCGCCGAACCGAATACGAACAATCGGTAGGGCGCCTTTGACATAACAACTTGTCAAAAGTTCAATGTAAATCAGGTGATTCCGTCGCGGTGCAAAGCCGAAATCGTCCCCAGCATGCCCTTCTTGGCCATGGCGTCAACAGCATGCAAACGCTTCATGGCATCCTTGGCGCGTGGGTCGCCAGCCTTTGCCTGCTTGTTGATCTGCTTGATCTTGGCCTGCTCGCGCTTGTCTCCACCCTTGGCTTTGGCCAACGACTTGGCCGCATTGGCCGCGCGCGGGTTGCCCGACTTGGCAATCTTGGCCAACTGTTGACGATGCTTGTAAGCCTGGTACGCCGCCAAGGGAGCAAACCCGATTTCGAAATCACCCGACGTCGCGGGCGCGGGACTAGGACGCATGCGACGACGGCGATGTCGCCAGCCGTGCTCCACACCGGCGAAAGCGTCCTCGCCACTCGTGAATGGTTCTTCGAGCATCGAAGCACCGATGTCGAACAAGTTGTCAGTTGACCCCGCCAATCCTGCCATCGGCTCGTCGGAGCTCGAACCTTGCACAAAATCGTCTCCGTCAATGTCTCCATCGCATCCGATTCCCATGATGTCCCATTTCTGCATCAGCTCGTACCCCATTGGGTATTTTCCGGGGTCATAGCCCGCTGATGCGTCGGACTGTGCCTCGTCTGCGTCTTCATCGGGTGTACTTTCCTCGGGAGTCTCGGGTCCACCCCCGCCGCCACCCTTACCACCAAAAGCTTTCTTGGCGCCGTACTTCAGAGCGCCGTAGCCCGCTCCAAACGATTTGCGTGCCACGTAAGCAGCGGGATTGTAGTCCCAGGCCACTTTCTTGATAACCTTGAACGGGTTCCAACCCATCGACGTGGCCGCTTTGTGCAATGCCTGGCACTTGGACTCGGTATGAATGGCATCGGCGATACCATAGATGATGCCGGGGATTTGCTCGGTTTGACCGGGCGCGTATACTCCCTTGCGATAGTTGGCGTCTTCTTTTTGACAACCGAGAGCATGGGCTACTTTGCGTGCTCCATGTTTTCTGATTGCCTGTTTGACCACGCCGACGATTGCCGCCTTGTTGACTGAACCCCTGGCAGAGACCGGGCCCATCTTTCCTTGGTGTACAATTTCACAATGTGTCAAATCGCCTTCGTCGCTGAATATGACTTTCATGACTTAGGCCCCCCGTGTAAATGAGCAACAGGATTTAATACCCATCTATGACGATCAAATTGTGGTTGACCGCAGATCGGACATAATCTTTCTTGTTTTGGAATTTTAGGAACCATTTTGTTTAACTCGCGGATTGTCTCCTCGCGGGTTCTTTTCGGCATTAGAAGATCTCCGTTGACTTGGCAAAAGTCGCCGTTGTGTTTGGATACTTGGTTTGATCGGCTGGCGTTGCTAACCAGGACCGCAAACCATCGATACCGGCACGGTGTGCCACCGCAATCAAGCCGGAAAGAGTAACTCGTTTGCCAGCGACGACCTTACCCATGTAAGCCTGAATCGATGGCGACATGAGCGTCGGTAAATAGTCCAATACCGACTTGACGAAAGCATCATATTGTAGCTTGGACGACGCTAGGAACTCTTCCAGAGTTGGAGGTTCGACTAGACTGGCCGTCCAGTTTTTCCCGTCACGTTTGAGATCGGTGGCAAGCTTGAGTGAAACGAGACGTGGCCAGGCAAAATAGAAATACCCAACGTGTCCGTTCGATACATCGCTGTTTTCTCGCACAACAGACAATAGAAATTTCGACCAGCGAAGATTGAACACCGCTCTAGGTTCTTTCGTCTTGGCTGCTTCATAGAGACCTTTCGGAGCTTGCGCGGCACCTTGACTCGCCTCGAGCTCTCGCGCCCGTCTCATGACGAGCTGTGCAGTTTTGGGATACTTGGCGTGCATACGTTCGGCACGGCTGGCTACTTCTTCGGGGTCAGTCAAAGCCATGGTTTGCACTAGCCAGCGTTCCAGACGCTTCGACTTTTCAACAGTCGATTTGTCTTCCGCGTCGCCCATACCGCCCATACTTGTTGACTTACGTCGTGGCACGGTAATTGATGCGCCGGCTGTCAATGCACCGAACAACCCAATTATCAACAATAAAATCATCCCGCCACCTTATGCAGTTGTGGAGCCATTTCTTGACTGACTTGGATTTGTACCTGATCAATTTTTCGTCGGAGTTCTTTTTTGTTGTTCTTCGACAGTTCCTGAAAGCGTTCCTCCCACCCCATTCCGAGTTTTCTTGACGGATCTTCGAAGCGCCATCCGTCCTTTGTCAGGCAGCGAAGAATGGCGTGAAACCGGTATGAACCATCCGCTAAACGGAATGTCACAAACGGGGCTGCTGGAATCTTGTACACCTCTCTTAGTTCTGCGATTCGATGACATGCCAAATCCTCACAATCTCCGTTGCCCAGAGAGAAGTTGGTGTAAATGTCTTGCCAGTTCTCTTGACCTGGTGGCTCCCTCAAGTAGTAAATGCCACTTTCGTACAACGGTACGAAAGGCTTACCGAGGTTTTTCTGTAGCCTGATTTCGCCTTGGTTGATACGGCAAAGCGCTTCCATCATCCACAACAGTGCATCTTGCGAGCGACGACGCTCCGCAGGCGTAACTTTGTTGTCGATTGGATTGCGGAAGATTTCGATCTGAAACAGGGGCTGCATTCCCATTTGGACGGCACCTTTACGGTGAAAGACCTACGGGTTCGGAAATAATGTCCCGGACGGTGGGGCCGGTTCGGTGGACGGAGCACAAAACAAGCGCCGTCCGGGACAAACTGTCAAAGTCGCTTATGGTTCCGTCTATGTTTTTAAATGCCTGCTATATCCCGGCAAGCGCGGGCCTTACCAACTGGACTTAATTGCGATTTCTCGACTTACAGCCAGTTGTATTACCGATTCAGCAAGCCTGCTGAATGACCGCGACACCAATCAGCGTGCCACGAAAATCGTGGGCCGCCAAGGTGTCGATGTTCTGCACGGCCACCGAAATGGCCTGACCGATCTGGCAAGTGGCCAGACCGAGATTGATGCCGGTCGCCGTTTCCGAGAACGACGTGGCAGGAACCGCCGTGAAAGACGCCTGTTGAAAAGCCACGCCAATCACGATGGAGTTGATCACGAAGTTCGCCGCGAACTGGTTCGGGATCGATAGACGACGGGCACGAAACGCGACCTGAGGAAGCGCCGTGATCGTGAATGCCGCAGACAGCGGAATCGCTGCCTGAAAGAGGCCGACGAACCAATTCCGTTTCTGCGTCGGTGCCAGACTCTTAAGCAGAGTCTGATTCGCGGCGCGCTTCTGGGCCATGAGAGCAGCCCGCTTACGACGGCGGAAGGGATTGCGAAATCCCATCGAACCGTCGTCACCTACCAGACCGTCGCCGACAAGCCCGTCGCCCAGCATGTCGCCGACCAGTCCGTCACCCACCAGGCCGTCGCCCAGCATGTCGCCCGATTCCTCTGCCTGCATCCATGACGACTCGTCGCCGTCCAAGTCACCGATTTCGAACATTGGTAGCCTCTGCTTTCTTGAGGCTAAATACTCCGTCTAAGTAGCCGTTGCGATGATTGTGTGAGTCCCTACAGACGACGAGCCAGTTTCATCAGCTGTTCGTCGTCGTGACCACCGCCACCTTTGTCCTCACCCTCGAGCTGTGAGAGAGCCTTGTCGAGACCCGACAGAGCGGGCAGACCACTCTTGGCACGCATGCGCTTGCCGACACCACGACCGAGAGCCGAGGTATAGGCGCAAAGGGCGCCGTTGCCGAGATTGTGGAACTGTTTGGTCATACCGTGACCGCCCACCTCCATCAATCCCGCCCCATGGAAGAGTGCGGCTGTCGCAATCTCCACGGGAATGCCGAGAATTTTCTTGTCGCCGAAACGACCCTGAACCATGCCGAGACCAAAGGCCCCGAGGTTCACAACGGCTGCGTCGGCAACCATGACAAGTCCGGACTTGGCCTTGTGGAGCGCGTGCGCCTTGCTCGCTTGCAAGCGCTTCACACGATCCATGAGGTGATTCACTTTCGCGAGACTCACGTTTGTTGCCATCTGATTCGATTCCTTTGCTGGGGTTTGCGATAGACTTGTTGGCTTTTAACAAGTCGGTTTGGGCAACCCGCAACGGCTCGTGAAGCGAGTTGAAGGCCTGATTATCTCATAGTTTCAGGGACTTGTCAAGTATCCCTTTAAGAAGTCTATGACGTTACCGCTTTGCTTGAGTTTGAGACCCATCTGATAGGCCTTATCACTGGGAAAATTGATTTCGACAATGAAATAACGCCAATTGTCGGTTATTGCCCAATTGAACGAACACGACCGTTCAATCAGACCTAATTTGCCGTTCCCGGTACAAAAACGCATCGTCGGTTCAATTTTTCTGGTTACAGGATCGATATCGTTATACGAGCTACCGCCGCATTCCGGACATTGAAACTTTATCAGTATTGCCATGAGAACCTCCGTCAACTTTTGAACAGTTACCGATTGGGATCGAGAGATGAACGAGATTTATGATTACACAATCGTGATACGTAAGAGACGCTAACACCATATTCGCTAGCCAAAAATCTAAGTGGCTTACCGGTTCGTTGCCAGGTTTGTTTAGACTGTCGTTGCTCGCGTATGGCGATAATTTGTGAGTCGGTCAGTAATCGTTTCATGTCCAGTCAATCCACTTGTGCATATACACGAATACTTGACCACGCTTCATATTGCAATTAGGACCGATCACGTCTTCTAACAGTTTGAACCATTCGTAACCAGACATCTTACCGATGTACACCACTTGTTTACCAACTAATTCCTTGGTACCAATCACCTTGACCTTGCCGATGGTACCCGGCTTGATTGCTTTCGTCCATTTATGATTGGCAGATTTAGACCAGCCGCGTGACAAGACGACTAACCGTCGATTCCAACCTTACGACTAGAACCAACACGGTCACTGACCATGTTGAACGTCTTTGCCAGTAGCGTCTCCAGGTCGTCGCAACCCGCCTTGCTCGCGACCAATGACAGATACGTCATTGCGTCGGCAACTGCATCTAAAACGTCGTCATTGGTGAGATGACTCTTCCGAGCCTTCTCGCCGGTAACACCCAAAACTGCCGCGGCCAATTCTCCTACTTCCTCTTGAACACAAACCACCAACGGTGTCAGATTATGTTCTGGTTGAAAGTCCCATTTTGCTCGTTGAGCATTCTGACGATGAAAATCGTTCAAGTGAAATTCTTTCTGACATCCATATCCCATTGGTAACCTCCGTCGTTCGAGTTTATAAGTTATGGATCTTTCTTGAGTAAGTATTTCGCCTAATCTTCCAGAACGTTGCGCCCATGCATTCTTCATGGCGGACTGAAGTAAAACGTATATGCCTCGGTCGCCGACACATCCAATGACATGACGAAATTGATAAACTCAGTTTCATTCATGTCATCATCTTTCACCAACTGAATAGCCGTACGAATTTCAGATTCCGTACGCTTGTTCCGAATTCTACGAAGAATGCGCCTAGCACGTTCACCACGTGGGAACTTGCGTTTGCGCCAGGAGCCGGTTTTCGGTGGAGGACCTTTACGAGGTTTGCGTTTTTTAGGTTTCGACTTTTGACCAGTCGGACGTTTGCGCTTCAAGCGTCATACTCCGAGTAATCATCTCCCTCGGGTTGCTCCAATAGCATCTCGGTCTGTTCCATGAGCGCGGTAGCCTCGGGATTATTCATGGCCCGCTTGTATGGTACCGAGTGCCAAGATTTATGACCCCACGTCGCGAGTCGACCACCAGACTCAATCGCTTTCCGTTTCGGCCATGGTGAAAAACCAACCTTAATTTGATGTGGGATCCATTCACCGTAGCGAGGAGATCGCTTAAATCCTCTCTTAGACTCGGAGATTGACGACTTCGCTCCAATAAAGCGTGATAAGTAGGGCTCGCCATCCGCACGCTGACCTCCGATAGAAAGACCATCACTCCCTTGGTTCCACGCTTTAATGATTTCCGGCCACTTGTCATAGACGGTCTTCCTTCCCAGTCCGCGCGCACGAACCTTTTCGATTTCATCTTCGGTTGGGTTCATCGGAAAATAAATTCCGGGCCGCACACAAAAAACCCCTTGTGGAAGAGTCTTTTGTTCCCAACCACCGAGCGGTTTGCGGGTTGTCGTTCCGTCGTTACACTTGACGTCAACGTCAGTTTTCGTATTACGCGGCTTGGGTAAATCCAGTTTGACCCGTGAATAAATCCCATCGGTGGCGAACATGAGAATGTCCCACGGGTTTTTTACGACAAGCAACGATTCGAGCAGCTGTGCGCGAGTGTTACTGGTTATGTTGCCCGCCCAGATCCAACTTTGGTAGGGAGGGTTAACTCCCTTTGACTGGGCGAGTTTGCCGTAGATTGAGTTAAGACCGAGCTTGAGAACGATGCCGGGACCTTCTTTACCAATCTTAAGGCGTTCAAGATAGTATTGCGGAATACTCGCAAACGGCGCGCAATCGCAATCGGTGTGATATAGCCAAGCTTCAATACATAAAGTTGGTCGGATTTTGGCAGAAGTTTGAAACTCGTTTTTCCAACACCAGCCACCGACCGCAGAACTTGGAAAGATGATTGTTCCGATTCGGGCACGTATCGGAAGAGTGCCCCACGCGACAGACTGTCCACTTTTTGGACATGTCCAATAACAGAGGGCAAGTGTGCTATTCGCAATTTCTCTACGAGTGGGTTGAGATACCAGAGACCATTTACCGTGTTGTAGACAAGGTAAAAATGTTGCCTGGTAGGGATACGCCGACGAGATATCCGCGTTGTAGATCGGACCTTTGGCCGGACCGATGAACGAGTTTTCGAAACGGCCGCCGAAGAATGCACACGCGATGGCATCTTTCATTTCCTTTGGGAAGGTTCCCCGTTTGCGTTTGATACCAAGTTTTTTGAGAAATACGGAAGCGGTCGAACCCGCTCCATAAAAGACCTTGAGGGGAAGACCAGCCGCTTTGTGAGCATTGATTAATGCACGTCCGAGCTTGGCTCCATAGGTACATTCTTGTTTGCAGTATTCAGCAACTTTTGAAAAGTCAAGTTTATCGAATTGAGAACGTTGTTCCTTCATATGTTGGATTGCTTCAATAATTTCCATAGGCGCAATCCGCCAATCGGATATCGCCTTGGTAAATCGAGCCTGAAAGAAAGCAAAAATATCCCACACGGCAACGGTACGACTCCCGCGAGAGACTGATAATCGCCGATTGCAATAATTGAGTCGATAACCCTTCCATCGCACGGGATGATAAAGTACTCGATTGTCTCGTGTGAATGCACGACGTTCCTCGTGGAAAAGGTGAAAGAGAGACTTGTTGGGGAGACCGTAGAGCCACTTGGTTTGGTCATATCCCAATGCATAACCGAAAACCACACAACGCTGGGGAAGAGAAAGGAGAAAATCGAGACACTCTTTGGTCTTCAGACCTTTCTCTTTTTCTTTACCGACCGACCATTCCATTCCATTTTCGTCTACAGCGGCGAGATAATTGTAGATATGGTGATCTCGACCTTGACCCTCACCGTCGATGAAGACGATACGGTCCTGACGTTGTGGTTTGATGCGCTTACGACCTTTTTCGTACTTACGATGATAAGCAGCATTGTTACGAATACGTCCCGGTCGCGAACGGTGTCGATGGCGATAATCAGATAACCCGCATCTAGCGCATGGATTACCTTCTGATTGGTGCTCTGGTGAAGACACGCAAAACCCTCCTAAAAGAAACCCCGGTCGATTAATAAACCGACCGGGGTTAGCTACATTGGCACGCGAGACGCGCGAGTTAACTCGAAGATCAACTCACGTAAAAGACTAGTCGCTTTCATCTTCCATTCTTTGCCCAGTCGATTGTCACGTTCGACCGCGTTTAGTAAACGACTCAATTTGGTAATGTCGTTCGAGTAACTGATTCGAACATTAGGCAATCTGGCCATTGACTACAAAGGCGCGTTGCGCTTTTGGGTGCGACAATCAATGTTCCAGAATTTGCGTCCACGATTTTTCGCTTGTGGAATCTTACCGAGATACTTGACCCAACAGAATTGAAAACCACCTTCCTTGACCGCGTCGGCTAATCCCTCGACACCCTTGTTTTCGTCGAGGTTGACGACGTCGCCCTTCTTTGCGGTGCGCGTGAAAGTCGACTCGTCGTTTGCGTCGCGGTCTTCCTCCTTCACCGACAGCTTGCACGGTTGAAGGAGCTTGACCTGGTAGAAATGACGTACCGTGGTACCACTACCATCGTCGGCGACCATGCCACCGTCGGAACGAGTGAAACGACCGAGCAAGGCTCCATAAACGACGTTACCCTTGACCTTGGCAACCCAACCAGCAGAGTCGTTGGCATTACGACGAACGAAGCCTTCGGGCGCTTCGCTTTGCATACCGTCGTCTTCCTCGTCCGATTCATCAGGCGAGTTGCCCGACAGGTCTTTCCCAAATGGAATGTCATCTTCCGACTTTTCAACAGTCACTTTCTTCGTCTTTGCCATGAGTCCGTCCTTCCGTCAGGGTCTAGGAGCTAGAGACTATCCCTAGCTAACTATCGGATATTATGACACAATTTAACATGACTGTCAAGTACCAAAAATACTTGAAAATAGTTGACCCAACAACTTGACGACTTGGCAAAAGTCGTCTATGATTGGTTCTCAGGTTGCGGTTAACCAGACGACGGAGGTCACGAAGATGAAACTTTACGCACTGTACGTTCGAACGATGGATTGTTCCAAGGTGTACGTAGGACTCTTCACCAAGCTGACCGCTGCTCACGCTGCAGCCAAAACGTTCATCGGAGTCGTGGACCATGAGGTAACGACGTTCCGGTTCGGAGGGTACTAGACTAGGCCGAAACGGGCCTAGTGCCCGTCGCACCGTGGTACGGTGCCTGATGATGGCCAGATTGCCTCAGACGGACGACGGAAAGGACATTCTCACCCATGGCGAAGATCAACACTCCCACCTATGAAATCGTGCGCGTCAAGTTGTCGCAGGTCTCGGACAATCCCAACAACGCCCGCAACATCCCCACCGACGAAAAAGAGCTTGCCGCCTTCGAGAAAGCCATCAAAGATCTCGCAGACGACATCCGGGTCAATGGCAATGCAGCCCCCATGGTCGTCATTCGCACCATGGATGCCGACAAGCCTTACCAGGTCAAAGAAGGGTCTCGGCGCTACAAGGCCATGACTATGCTGGAACTGGACGAGGTCAACGTGTCGGTGATTCCTTTCAAGGATGCGGTCGACCATGAGTTGATCGGTCTGGCGGGCAATCTCGATAGGGAAGACCTGACGTCGTACGACATCGCAAAGAAATTGGTCGAGATCAAGGAGGAACATCCCAGCATGGCCGATAGCGCCATCGCCACGCGCATCGGACGCAGCAAGAGCCATGTACAGAACCTGGTACGCATCTACACCGGCATTCATCCCAAGATCCTCAAGGCGTGGTCCAACAACCATGGCATGGCCACCACGGACAACCTGGCCAAGATCGTCAAGGAGGAAGACAAGACGGAACAGTGGGCACGCTGGCAAGTGCTGTGCGGGGTCGAGACGGGGGGAGCTGAGGGAGCCAATGGAGAGGGAGACGCGAACGTTGACAGGAACGTGGACGAGACTCCCAAGCGCAGCGCCAAGAAAGCAGCCGAGACGTTGATCGCGGCCATGAGCACTGACAAGAAACTTCGCGAGACGGACAAGGGCAAGTTCGCCATCAGTTGTCTGCAGTACGTGCTCAATCTGAGGAAGACGTTCCCCACCGGCGTGACCGTGGAGACTGAGGAGTAGTCAAAAACGATTAATCAAAAGCGATTAGTCAAATTTGACTAAGTGGTTTTTAGAGCGACTTTTGAACAGTCAAGAAAAAGGATAACATGGCGATAACGGCACCGGATTTGAGTCTAGAGGAAAAGGCAGCTATGGAGCTAGCTAAGGTCATGCACCGTAGCATTCTGGAAGCGGTCATTCCTCAAGAGGTCATGGAAGAAGTAGGTCGGGCGATTGTGGCGGAAACGGAATGGTCGAAACTGACGCCAAGATCGAAAGTGGCGCTGTTTCGAGTAGCGGGAATACTACAGGAGAAATTGCCGAAGGTGGAGATCCCGTTGGTACCGACAAATTCGACCGAAACCGCGACTAAGACTCCGCTGGTGACGGACGTCTTGGACGAAGAGAAGTAGGTCGAAACAGACGTATGGGAACCAACGGCCACACCCCTGGCTACCCGGCCCGTACGTCCGTCGCAACGTGGATACGTTGCCTGATGAGACCACATTGAAAGGAGACACTCACCATGTCGAATGACGGTAGATCGAGAATTCATGGCTTGACGACGGCGGGATATTCAGATCGAAGTGAAATGAGAGACGAACTTGGATTCCGTCCACCACTTTCTCCAGATGAAAGACGTCGAGCGGGTATACCAGAATATGTTGATCCACATTACGAAAAAACTGAAAAAATTGTCGTTGGTACTTTTGCGCCGGGATTCGACAAATGCAAGTGTGGAGCAACGGTGCACGTGGATCCGGATGAGATCAGTGATGAACCGGTGCAGATTCTGTATGACCCAAAGACGTTTCGGATTGTGGGTTGTCCGTGCTGTATGGTGGGGTTGTGATGGAAGATTGGCAAAAACATGTTGCACGTATTAACGATCTATCATTGAACCAAACTATGTCATGGTGTAATGAAGAACTCTATTCACACGTATGGTATTTTACCAGTATTGACCATGCTGCAAATTCGGCAAGATCTCGACTACAAGCTTGTCCAAAATGTATGGAAATGATTATCAAAGCGTTACATCAGGAAGAATCATGAAAGCCGAATTCAGAGAATGGATTTGGTGTTGGTGTATCGAGCATGTGGAATATTCATTTTGGACATATGAGGAAATGGAAAGCATTTGGCTGTCGGATGTGAGTACGTGGTCTGATATCAAGATGATTGTTTGGGACTCGATACTCGTAAAACATCACCTTGATATACTGGAGAAAATCAAAGCGATATAACCACACCTTCGCAGATTCTTTTGCCCCCCACCCCGGCCCTCGTGCCCCGGTGGGATTTTCTTTTGTCTACCGCAATTCATTCCTAATCGCAATTCGCATTTCTTTTGTCTGTCCGCAATTCATTCCTAATCGCAATTCGCAGACTCTTGCGTTCGACAGGATGCCGGCTCGCGGACTCGCCGGCTTACCGACTTGTCAAAAGTTGGGGTACTGAACAGTTGAGTAGTGTGCTGTCTAGCCTACTGGACAGCCATTATAGTCTAGTGAATTGAGAAAGTTCTCAAAAAGGTGGGGGTTTGGGCTCCTCACATGTGT
>Ga0137397_10000922_pt1 | contig 20410 bp, 8 predicted proteins | sample czorhiz116metaG_FD_106658 | JGI IMG/M metagenome (GOLD analysis project Ga0137397, IMG submission 106658) | Vadose zone soil microbial communities from Angelo Coast Range Reserve, California, USA - czorhiz1.16 metaG | ecosystem: Environmental > Terrestrial > Soil > Vadose zone | place: USA... | reverse complement strand
TCCCACTGCCGACTGACGAACTGCGCGCGCACTTGTCGAAGACATTGCCGGACTATATGGTGCCGGCTGCGTTCGTGACCCTGGCCGCAATTCCGTTGAACCCGAATGGCAAGGTCGACCGGCGGGCGCTGGCGCGGATGGACGTGACGATAGCGTCGGGCCAGGCCTATGTGGCGCCGCGGAACGACACGGAAAAGCAACTCGTCGAAATCTGGGCGCAGGTATTGAACCTGGCGCCGGAGACCATCGGCGTCAATGACAACTTCTTCGAGCTTGGCGGGCACTCGCTGTCCGCGATGCAATTGACGGCGAAAACGAACAGGCATTTCAAGCAAATGCTGCCTCTGGCAGTACTCTTCAGTGCTCCAAACATCGCTGCTTTCGCGAAATTGATCTCGAGTGAAGAGGCGCCGTCTTTCGATATCCTCGTCCCGATTCACACCAATGGCGACCGGCCGCCGATCTTTGCCGTACCCGGAGTTGGCGGTAATGTGCTGTCGCTGCGGCCGCTCAGCAAGGCGCTGGGTGATCAACAGCCTCTCTTCGCCCTGCAGGCTGTTGGCCTTGACGGCAAAACACCGCCCCTTGGCAGCGTCGAGCAAACGGCCCACGCCAATATCGCAGCACTGAAAACGGTACAGCCTCGAGGCCCTTATGGCTTGATCGGACATTCCTACGGCGGTGTGGTCGCCTATGAAATGGCCAGAATCCTCCTGGAGCAGGGAGAGGAAATTTCCTCTCTTATATTGCTGGACTCAATCGCTCCGTCGATCGTGCAGAGGAATGTCGCTTCCGACGAGGTTGCCGAACTCGTCGACGCCTGTGTGGCCGTAGCCAATCTATATGGAGCAAACCTGGAGATCGATATTGAACGGTTGCGACAATTGTCCAATCAGGAGCACGTTCACTATCTCGCCGGTCTGCTGAACGATCGTGGTCTGGAGATCAACAGCGACCAACTCGCCGCGTTTTATCGCGTTTATCGAGCCAATCTGCTTTGCTATCGCACCTATACGCCGTCGTTGCTGTCACGCAAGATCGATGTTTCGTTGTACCGCGCAACACGAGGGTGTCCGGATCCACTGAACTTGCCTCGCGACTACGGCTGGGATCAGCTGCTTCAGAGCCCCATTCGGACCTTCGACGTCGAGGCGGACCATTTTTCAATATTGGAAAACCTGCCTATTGAGAGGAGTCTTCATGCCCAGTAGAGAGCGAGTTGCGACCATATTCAAGTTGGCGTTTCCCGTCAGCATCGCTTTAAGTTCGAGTTTAGTAATGTCGTTGATCGATCTTGCCATGGTTGCACCACTGGGAAGCCAGGCTACAGCAGCCGTGGGATTGTCGGTCTTCAGCCAGACGCTTGTTTTGGCTTTCGTGGTGGGGATTGCGCCGGCAGTTCAGGGGCTGGTCGCCCGCAGAAGAGGCGAGGGTTCCACGGAACCAAAATGCGTGCCTCTCAATGGAGGTCTATTGACCGCCCTGATCGTGGGGGCACCTTTGACGATTTTTGGCTACTTCTTCGCTCCCTTCTTCTTCTCTTTGATTTCCTCTGATCCTGAAGTCACAAAGATAGGCGTTCCATTCCTCCGGGTTCTCTACACGGCCATTGTCGCTGCAGGAATGGGCTCCGCCTTCAAAGGCTTTTGGACCGGCATGGAAAAGCCGAACGTGTATATGGCGATCGTCCTTTTCATGAGTTTCCTGAACTTCTGCCTGAACTATGTGCTGATTTCAGGACGTTTCGGCGCTCCTGCCCTGGGAGCGACGGGAGCTGCAATCGGCACGGCAATATCTCTGTACGCAGGCGTCATTATCAATTTCGCGATTACTTACCTTCATTTCCGAAAGGATGGCTTTTTGACCGTAAAGCCGGAGAGGTCTCTTTTGGTGCGCATCTTTAAGGTGGGGCTGCCTGGTACCATGCAGGAGTTCTTCTTTTCAGCCGGCTATATCGTCTTTTATTGGATGATCGGACAGGTCGGAACGGCAGAGTTAGCCGCCACGAACGTTCAGGTTCGAATCTCGATGGTGTTCGCGATCCTGTCGATGTCTCTAGGAAGCGCCTCCGCTACCCTGGTCTCCAAAACCGTAGGGGAGGGCGACCCTGCAGGGGCTGCTCAGTGGGGGTGGGATTCAGGAAAACTGGGAGTTATCAGCATTACGTTGCTGGCGCTTCCTCTTGTTCTCTTTCCAAGATTTTTTCTATCGATTTTTCTTTCTGATCCACACGCGATATCGATTGCCGTCAGACCCTGGCAACTGGTGACGGCGCTGGCTGGACTGGGCAGTCTGATTTATATATTTGCCTATACTTTGGTCAGCGTCGGCGATGGGAGCCGAGTGGTGATGATTTCGTTCGGTACCCAATGGCTCTTGTTTTTGCCTGCGGTGTGGATTGTCGGCCCCTATTTACATTACGGCCTCTTACAGATTTCTTTCATTCAAGCGGCCTACGGTGCCCTTGCCGCCTCTTTGATCACCGCGATCTGGGCCCAGGGCAGATGGAAGAAAATCAAAATCTGATCCGATCCCGCCCGCCCCGGATACCACCCGATTTGTTAGCCGCCTATCCGATTGGTTAGGCAATTAGCAGTGAGGCACGTCGTCTCATGTGACGCTACGAAGCATTTACGGCGTCCCGGATCTGGAGTGGAACGTGCACCGTGGTGCCCAACAACTGCGGGGCGCAGACAGAAGTCCGAACCTTGCTCTCCCCAGTGATGCACTTGGCGAAAATGCCAAGATGGCGGCAGCCTGCTTGACTTATAAAGCCGATCTCTTCAAACACGACCTTCCCGACGCTGGGGATAATTCACCAAATTTCTCACTCCTGAGTCCGACTTAATTTCAGAAGATGGCCATTATGAAAAATTACATTGGTTTGGCGATCAGTGCGCACGATCCCAGCATAGCGATTGTTGATAAGAATGGAGAGTTGGTGTATGCGGAGGGAGCTGAAAGGCGATTGCAATCCAAGCGGGCGTGGGGAAATCCACCAGATCATGTGAACTATATCGAGGAGCTTGTTTCTCAGTATTGCGATCCGGATGCTGATACCGTCGTAGGCTTGACCTGGCCAAAGCATATAGCCTGGGGTCTATCAATCGCTTTGCCGATTTTGAGTTCCAAAATTCGTAGGGCGAACCAGAACGGGAGAAGATTGCTAACGGCACTTAAACTCGGGTTACTTTGTCACAAGTCGGTGCTGAATTTTGGGACGACTGGATTAGAACTGGCCTTTGCCAACAGCAAATCGAAAATTGAACGATGGTATTTCAAACACCATTGGACACATGCATCCGCTGCAGCCTTTGCCAGTCCATACGACGAGGGCGTCTGTGTAGTCATGGACGGTTTAGGCGAAACAAGCTCTATAGCAGCATTTGAATACCGTAACGGGCAGCTTGAGCAAGTCGAGGGAGTAAGAGCCTTCCCGGCCAGCCTCGGGGTGTTCTATGCATTGATGTGCGAAATTTGCGGTTTCGATGCTCTGAAAGGAGAAGAGTGGAAGGTGATGGGGTTAGCCGCGTACGGGAAGTTCGACCAGAAACTGTACGATCTGATCCGACCGCTGATCAAAGTGAGTGGTGTGACACTAAAGTCGGGACGCAACACCTCAAACAATTATGAAGCTCTACACGAAATGCGCCGTAAGCCGAACGTTCCGGCGATGGAGTACGCGGATTTTGCCGCCACCGCGCAGTATGTCTTTACCGAGATCGTGCATGAATGGCTGAAGAATATATATGACCTGCACATATCGGATAATTTGATTTTGTCCGGGGGCTGTGCGCTGAATTCATCCGCCAATGGCACGATCCTGGAGAATACGCCGTTCAAAGAATTGTTCGTAGCTTCCGCGCCAGCCGACGACGGCAATTCCATCGGTGCCGCGTACCAGGCATTCTATGAATACAATCCCTATGTCAAACGTCATGACGGCGTACTTTCGCCATTTCTTGGGAGCAGCATAAGGAGTTCGTCGTTGGCCAGGCTGCGGAAGTATTGTGGATTTCAATCCCAGGAGCTCGATGACGAGACATTATTTACCGCAGTCGCTACCGCGCTGTCTGAAGGAAAGATCGTCGGTTGGGTACAAGGTCGATCAGAGTTTGGCCCTCGAGCACTGGGGAATCGCTCTATTCTCGCTGATCCGCGCAGCATGGGCGTAAAAGAAAGAATCAATGCGGAGGTCAAATTCAGAGAAGAGTTCAGGCCTTTTGCTCCTTCGATACTGCACGAGTACGGAGACGAGTATTTCGAGCACTATCAGTTCAGTCCCTACATGGAGCGCACACTCAGGTTCAAAGAGTCGGTCAAGGCCAAAGTACCCGGGGTGGTGCACGTGGACGGAACAGGGCGCCTGCAAAGCGTCACAAGGAAAATCAACCCGCGGTACTACAACCTGATCAAAGCATTCCACGACATCACCGGAGTTCCCGTCGTTCTGAATACCAGCTTCAATGTGATGGGGAAACCGATCATCCATAGCGTCGAAGATGCGGTGGGGGTCTTTCAAACCAGTGGCCTGGATCTGCTGGTCATTGAGAACACGGTCTTCGTCAAAGATCCTAAATATCAGCTGGCAACCAGAAAAATACGCAGGGAAGAGGCGGTACTCGCATAGAGATCATTCGCCTGTGACAATTCCTGTTCCCGAGACACTAAACCATTGGAGTAAAGCATGAGCACATCAGTGTTGTCGATTCAAACAGAACTCCGCAGGCTTGGGTTTCGCCCGTTTCCTGGGGGCGAAGACTTTCAAGTTTACACGGAATTATTTGTAAACGACGTTTATCGGATCGAGCAAATCAAACGACATGTTCTTAAGGACCCGGCTCCGGATGCCACGGTTATCATTGACCTGGGCGCCAACAAAAACTGGTTTTTGCATTTGCTCGAAGAGAAGGTCGAAATCGGCAGTAAGGTTAAGAACGTTTGTTATTTCCGAGTTGAACCACAGCCCCTTCAAGTAACGTACCCGGTCGGCGGTCCCATCAACGTATATCACGTCAATCGCGCTATCGTTCCCACTGTGGAAGACCACGATCAGTTCCTTTCAATTGGGTACAACAGTGACTTCACAATATTGGCTGGGAGTCCAGCTGGTTGGAATCAGCGCGTCGGGTCGGAAGTCTCTGGCCTCGTCGTGAACGAGAAGTACGCGGAGTACATTCAGACTTTGGTGAAAAACGTGTCCACGACGATGGTGGGGGTCAATGTTGAAACGATCGGCGTGAAAAGACTTTTCGATCGTATCACAGAAGAACTTGCACGACTGAACGTCGCTCGTCACAGGGCGCTCATCAAGATTGATTGTGAGTATCAAGAGTTGACAATCGCTTCCGACGTGCTTTCCTATATTTCCCAAAATGAACGATGGAAGGACTTCTTGCTCGTTGCGGAAACGGCAGCCGGCGGGACTTTCGAACCAAGCCACCGAAAAAACTTTGTCGTTGAAGAATACATGGAAAAAACGGGCTTGCCTGACGAGTGGAGCTTCAAGGTACCTTACTTGTTAGCTCAGCCCAAATAACATCAAGTCGCCTTCCATTTACACGTTGTTCTAACCCTTCGACATGACTCACTCGCTGCAAAAAGGAACATTGGTGCTCGAAGACGGCCACAGGCTTACAGGTCGATATTTCGGCGCATCCAAATCGGCGATTGGCGAAGTCGTCTTCAACACCGGCATGGTGGGATACACAGAAGCGCTCACCGATCCTTCATACAGAGGGCAGATACTCGTCTTGACATATCCCCTCATCGGAAACTACGGAGTGCCTGACAGAGATCGCTGTGCAGCAGAGTTCGAGTCGAAGCGCATTCAGGTTGCCGGCTTGATCGTTTCCGAGAATTGCCGGCGGCCGGCGCATTGGAACGCTCTCATCAGTCTTGCCGAATGGCTGGAGCACGATGGAGTTCCTGCTCTGGCCGCGGTGGATACTCGTTCACTGGCAAAGCGTCTCCGGGAATGCGGCACGATGCTGGGATCGATGGGCACGGAGTCGGCAAACGAACACGTTCCGTTAACGTCTTCCGAAGATCTCATATCGCATGTAACTGTGCCGCACCCGATCACCTGTTGGCGAGGCGAGAAACAAGTTATTCTGGTGGATTGTGGATGCAAGGAGAGCATCGTCCGGAATCTTCTAGACAGGAACCTGACGGTCCGCCGCGTTCCTTACGATTACGACTTCTCCCACGAAAACTTCGACGGCGTACTCATCTCCAATGGACCCGGCGATCCGAAAATGTGCGCAAAGACCATAGCTGCAGTCCAGTCGGTGATGGCTCGAAATATACCCGTGTTCGGAATCTGCCTCGGGTCGCAGATTCTCGCTCTGGCAGCCGGTCGAGACACGTTCAAGTTGAAGTACGGTCATCGCGGACAAAACCAACCGTGTCTTGCCGTAGAAACGCGCCGCTGCTACATCACTTCACAAAATCACGGATACGCCGTGAATGCCTCAACTCTAGGTTCCGACTGGGATGAATGGTTTGTAAACGCAAATGATGGAACGAATGAGGGCATTCGACATCGGCATAAACCGCTGTATGGCGTCCAATTCCACCCTGAGGCCGCACCCGGCCCGGTCGACGCGAACTTCATATTCAACGACTTTGTTCGAGACGTCTGGCAATCCTGAATGAAAATGCAAGAACACTCCCGCAAAGTGCTGGTTCTCGGAAGCGGCGCCTTGAAGATCGGTGAAGCTGGAGAGTTCGATTATTCCGGCAGTCAGGCAATCAAGGCGCTCAAGGAAGAGGGAATTGCGACCATTCTCGTAAATCCTAACATCGCAACGATTCAGACTTCGGATCATCTCGCCGATGAGATCTACTTTCTGCCGGTCGATCCCTATTTCGTCACACGGGTGATCGAAAAAGAAAAACCCGATGGAATCATGATCGCGTTCGGCGGCCAAACGGCTTTGAATTGCGGTCTGGAGTTGCACGACAGAGGTGTGCTCCGGAATTGTGGCGTGGAGATTCTCGGCACACCAATTCAGGCCATTCGCGACACTGAAGATCGCGAATTGTTCAGTAAACGATTAACCAACATTAATGTTCGTGCGCCGCGAAGTGCAGCTGCCGGGACGCCCGCGGCAGCCGTTGCAGTGGCTCGAGAGGTGGGCTATCCCGTCATGTTGCGCGCCGCCTATTCGCTGGGCGGACTGGGTTCCGGTCTGTGCTCGAACGATCAAGATGTTCTGGAACGCGCTGCCCGGGCGCTTGCCCACAGTCCACAAGTCCTGATCGAGGAATATCTGACCGGTTGGAAGGAAGTGGAATACGAGGTCGTCCGCGACCGATTTGATAACTGTGTCACCGTGTGCAACATGGAGAACATCGATCCCATGGGTATTCACACGGGAGAAAGCATCGTCGTCGCTCCCAGCCAGACACTCACAAACACCGAGTATCACATGCTGCGGGAAGTTGCGATCCGAGTCGTCAGAGACCTCGGCATTGTCGGCGAATGCAACATTCAATTCGCGCTTTCTCCGTTCAAGCTCGATTACCGGGTCATTGAAGTCAATGCGCGCCTCAGCCGAAGCTCGGCGCTGGCGTCAAAAGCCACAGGGTATCCACTGGCGCACATCGCAGCAAAACTCTCGCTGGGCTACGCTCTCACCGATCTCAGGAACTCGATTACCGGGGTGACGACGGCATGCTTTGAGCCTGCTTTGGACTACGTGGTTGTCAAGATGCCACGTTGGGATCTGCAGAAGTTCCGAAGGATTTCTCGAACTATCGGTTCGGGGATGAAATCGGTCGGCGAAGTGATGGCGATTGGCAGAAATTTCGAGGAGGCGCTCCAGAAAGCGCTGCGGATGATCGAGATCGGGGTGTCTGGTTTCGCATGCGAAGAACATTTCCGCTTTGACGATCTGGCGAAGGAACTCCGTGAGCCGACTCACGAACGAATCTTCGCAGTCGCGCAGGCCTTGCGTGAGGGCTTCTCGATCGAACAAATCCACTCTCTTTCTCTCATCGACAATTGGTTCCTGTCGGGAATGAAAAACATCATCGAGATGGAAGCCCGGCTGAGAACAGCCGAGTGGCCCTGGGATCCCGAGTTGCTTCTCGAGGCAAAGCAGCTGGGCTTTGCCGACCGTCAGATTGCATCGTTGAAGGGAATTGAGGAACAAGAAGTCCGATTCACTCGAACCCGATTGGCAATTACGCCTTTCATCAAGCAGATCGATACACTGGCAGCCGAGTACCCGGCCCAGACAAACTATCTTTATGTCACCTACAACGGGCAGGAAGATGATGGTGAACCGCCCAGCGACGGCCGCAAAACGGTCATAGTCCTGGGCTCGGGTGCGTATCGAATTGGGAGTTCGGTGGAATTTGACTGGTGTTGCGTCAATACCGTCCGCACGCTGCGTGAGTTGAACTATCGAACCGTTGTGGTCAACTGTAACCCTGAAACGGTCAGTACCGACTACAACGAGTGCGACACCCTGTATTTCGAAGAACTGCGTCTGGAAACGATCCTGGCCGTCTGGAAGAAAGAAAAACCCATCGGCATCGTTATTTCCATGGGTGGACAGATTCCGAACAACCTGGCTCTCCAGCTTCACTCCGCAGGCATTCCGATTCTCGGGACCTCCGCAAAAAGTATCGATACTGCTGAAGACCGCCATAAGTTTTCAGCGCTGTTGGACGAATTGCGAATCGAACAGCCGGAGTGGAGAGAACTGATCAACGTTGACGACGCCAGGACGTTTGCAAGACGTGTCGGCTACCCGGTCCTTGTGCGGCCTTCCTATGTCCTTAGCGGCGCCGCAATGGCTGTTGCTTCGAACGACGTGGAACTCGAGAGGTTCCTGAACAAGGCCAACCACCTATCTCGAGAACATCCTGTCGTGATGAGCAAGTTCGTGGAAAACGCGAAGGAACTCGAGATTGATGCCGTGGCGAGCCGTGGTGAGGTCGTCGTTTCCGCAATATCGGAACATGTCGAGAATGCGGGCGTCCATTCGGGAGATGCGACACTGGTTCTGCCACCGCAGCGGACGTATCTGGAAACGATCCGGAGAATCAAGAAGGTCACCAGCCAGATTGCGAGAGGTCTGTCGATCAGCGGTCCATTCAATATTCAGTTCATCGCAAAGGGCAACGAGATCAAGGTCATTGAATGCAATCTCCGTGCGTCGCGAAGCTTCCCGTTCGTCTCAAAAATATGCGGGAAGAATTTCGTCGACATCGCGACGCGAGTGATCCTCGGGAGGCCGGTGGCCAAAGAGAACGACTCGGTACTGGATCTTGGCTACGTGGGAGTCAAGGCGCCACAGTTTTCATTCATGCGGCTGGATGGTGCGGACCCGATGCTGGGCGTCGAAATGGCTTCGACCGGAGAAGTCGGGTGCCTGGGAGAAGACTTCGAAGAAGCGTTCCTCAAGGCACTCCTTTCCGTCGGCTATCGTTTGCCCATCCGCGGCGTTTTGCTCTCTACCGGACCCATCGAAGTCAAAGCCGTTTTCACCAGGAGCGCCAGGATTCTTTCTCAAATGGGCTTGACTCTGTATGCCACCAGGGGAACAGCTGATTTCCTGAAGGCCGGCGGGATTGATTCACAGGTTCTGCACTGGCCATTGGAAAAATCTTCACCGAATGTCCTGGAGTATCTGCAGGGCGGCAAGATCGACCTCGTCATTAATATTCCCAAAACGTTTCAGGAAGAGGAACTCACCAACGACTATCTGATTCGGCGGAGAGCAGTGGATCTTGGGATACCTCTGATTACCAACATTCAATTTGCTCAGCGGTTCGTGGAGGCGATCTCGCAAAAGGACCTCGACGGATTGCAGATTCAAAGTTACAGCCACTACGCGTGGCGTTACCGGGACTCCGCTCTCGCCGTAGCCAAAGCGTGAAACTCGCCTTCCATACTTAATCGTTGTGAACAATACCGAATTCGATGCGATCGTTGTGGGTTCCGGCCCCGGCGGCGCGACTGTTGCGAGGGAATTGAGCAAACGAGGGAAAAGACTGCTGATTCTCGAGCGAGGCGGCAACGCACCCCTGAAAGAGAGTTTACTGGCGACCGCCTCTATTGTCGACGCTGTTTCAGTGGGCGACAACGTCCTTATGGGGAGGACCCTCACGACGGGAGGCACGACTGCTGTCTATTTTGGAGCAACCGTTCCTCCTCCATTGGAAACCTTTCTGGCGTTGGGAATCGATCTCTCCACAGAGCTCGACGACGTGGAAAGGGAATTGCCGCTGGCGGTATTGCCCGATGAGCTTTTGCGGCCTCACTCCATAAGACTGCGAGAAAGCGCGACGGCGCTGGGATACGACTGGGTACAGAGCAAGATGCTGGTCGATCAGTCCAAGTGCGCTTCCGGCTACGCCCCCGAGGCAAGATGGACTGCCAGAAACTACGTGCAGGAGGCCGTCGAGAAGGGCGCGACATTGATCAATCGAGCCAGCGTGCTCAAGGTCCTCGTTGAAAAAGGCCGAGCCATCGGTGTGGAGTACGAGCTCCAGAAAACGAAAAAGGAATCTGAAATCCGTCAGGCCTTCGGAACGAAGGTCATTGTCGCCGCAGGTGGGGCAGCCTCGCCCATAATTCTTCGAAAGAGCGGGATAAGGAATGTTGCGGACAGAGGGTTCTATTGCCACCCCAGTGTCATGGTGTTCGGCACGATATCCGGTCTGAAGAGGGGGGACGGTTTTGGAGCAAGTATGGGTACGCTGATCGACGGCGACATTCATGTCGGCGACGGGAACTTTGCGCGCACGCTCTACCAATTGTTCATGCTCGCCAACCATAGATGGTTCCGCGCGTTTCTCCATTCGAAAACCATAGGGGTGGGCGTGATGGTCAGGGAAGGACTGGGCGGAGGACTTCAGGAGAACGACCGTTATTACAAAGAATTGACGAAAGAAGATTTCCGGAAGCTGGAAAAAGGCGAAGAGGTGGCCCGGCAAATCATACGGCACGCCGGCGGCAAGAACATTTTCAAATCAGTTGTGGGTGCGTCGCATCTGGGCGGCGCAATTAGAATCAAAGAGCATATCGATGAGAACCTGGAGACGGAATGCAGCAATCTGCACGTCTGCGACGGTTCGGTCCTTCCGGAAAATGTCAACACTCCGACCCTGACGCTCATTTGTTTAGGAAAGTATCTGGCCAAACGTCTGTCGCGAAGTCTGTGACGAAGTCGCGTTCGGCAAAATCTGAGAAACGTTTTGGAGGAAAGCATGAGAAATAAGGATGCGGCAGCTTTTGAAGAAAGCACGGGAAATGAAAACCCGGCCGCCAAACCCATCAACTCAACAACTCAAGTCGCCTCGGGACATAAATCCAGGGGGCGAGTCAGGAAGTCTTTAAAGCTTCTACTCTATGGTGCAGTAGCTCTCGTGGCGATCGCCATAGTGGCGCATCTGGGCTACACGTATTCCGGTTCGGCTCAATGGGAGAACCTGGGAGTACGAAACGGCGTGACAGTGTACTCGATGAAATCCCCTGGCGCTAGCTTGAGGACGTTCAAAGCCGTCTGGAAGATTCGATCGACACTGACTAAATTCGCGATGTTTGCACAAGACGAGACACTTGATCTTGGCAATTACGGTGTCAGGGAATTTGATCAGGATGACAAAACGCATGTGATCTATAGCGTATGGAAACATGACTTTCCGTGGCCCTTCAAACCGAGAGAGTTCGTGACAAGGAACGAATTCTCGCAAGACCCCGAGACGAAAGCGTTTCTCTATAAGGTTATTGCGGCCCCGGATAAGGTTCCGCCAGATGAATGCTGCCACCGCATTGCAGTCATGAATAACAGTTGGCTCCTGACTCCTCTTGGGAATGGCGAAATTTCAGTTGAGTGGATTGTGGATATGAATGTCGGTCTTCCCTATTTCGTAACAAATCCGATGCTGGCCGATGTTATGTATTCGTTTGCGCCTCAGGTGCAGAAGCTTCTTGACGCGGAGAAGAACTACAACGGGTACTATGATTGGATAGAAGAGGTGCAGTGACTCCGTCCGGCCCATCCGTTTGACAGCCTTCCTCATGAGCGACTCTCCTTTCGAAATAAGTGAGAGTCGCTTTTTCGACTTCACAGGAATTTAAGCTGCCCCGGCACAACCTTTTTAGCGGTTGTGTGTTTCCGAAGCCCATCAGTACGTCCTCTATGCTGGAAATACTAAATCGTTACGCTCACGGTCTGTCGTCGATTCCCATCCTTCACGCCTTGCGAGCGCGCGGCTGTCTGGCCCGCCTGGCCGAGGCGGCCCCTGTCTCCACCGAGGATCTGGCGCGCGAGTTTTCCGCCAACCGCGGCTATCTGGACGTGGCGCTCCGGATGCTGGTCTGCCTGGAGTGGATTCGTCCCGTTGCGGACGGGCGATACGAAGCGACACCCGAGTTGGCGAGCTCGAATCTCATTCCGGACCGCATCATGGATCTGTACCGGTTTCCGTTCGATCTGTACGTTCAGGGCGGCGCCGGAAATTCCCTCGAGCCATGGCTGGAGCAGTCGGAGCGACGGTGGAACTGCCAGCATCCGTTTCTGCCGGACTATCTCGACGGCCTGCTCATCATCCCGCTGCTCCTGTCGCTTCGCGCGCAGGGACGGCTGAGCATAGTGGAGGAGACGCTGGGTCTGGACGTCGATCCGGCCGTTCGCCGCGGGATCGAACGCCTGTTCGTGGCGAGAGGGTGGGCGGCTCGATCCGGCGATGTGTTGCACGTGAACCGAGTCGGCCGTTTTGTCATCGACAGAATCTTGATCACCGCGACTGTGGCGTCCTACAGGCCGATGTTCGGACACGCGCAGGAGCTCCTGTTCGGGGACGCCGCGCGCGCCTTCGCACGCGATTCGGCGGGTCACGAAACGCACGTCGATCGGACGATCAACGTCATCGGCAGCGGATTCCAACATGAGAAGTACTTCGCCGCGCTGAGCGATCTGGTCGTTCGATGCTTCGACGGGGACGACTACGCATCGCAGCCGAAGTACATCGTCGACATGGGGTGCGGCGACGGTACTCTGCTCCAACGGTTGTACGAGGCCGTGCGCGACCGGACGCGCCGGGGGAAAGTGCTCGACGCGCATCCAGTGATTCCGGTTGCCGCCGACTTCAACGAAAAAGCGCTGGTGCAGGCGTCACGGACGCTGGCCGGAATCGAGCACATCGCGGTGAAAAGCGACATCGGCGATCCCGCGGCACTGCTCGACACGCTTCGCGCGAACGGCGTCGAGGATCTCCATCGCGTGCTCCACGTGCGGTCGTTCCTCGATCACGATCGCCCCTACCGGCAGCCTGAGGACCGCGAGGCGGCGGCGCGGCGATCGCCGGCCGGTGGCAACGTCTACATCGAGTCCCAGGGCCAGCCCATTCCGCTGCGCGACATGCTCCAAAGCACCGTCGAGCACCTTCGACGCTGGTCGCAGGTCGTCAATGAGCACGGCCTCGTCCTGCTCGAGGTGCATTGCCTGCCGCCCGACGTGACCGCCCGGTATCGTGACGAGAGCGAAAATTTCCATTTCGACGTTTATCACGCCTTGTCGCATCAATATTTATTGGAAGCGCAGACGTTCCTGGCCTGTGCGGCCGAGGCGGGTCTGTTCTGGCGGGAAGGCCGTGGCGTCGGGTTTCCAAAGCATCTGCCGTATACGCGCATTAGCCTCAATCATTTCGAGCGGCGGCCGTACATCGTCCGTGCGAACGAGAACGAGTTCGTGCTCGAGAGCGAAGGCCGCGTGATGGCGTCCGTCCGCTGTGATGATCAGGAAGGAACGATTCGGCTCACGTCCGCGTACGCCCGGCCCGGTGCGCCGGCGAGTCATCTCCGCGATCTGCTGCACTTCGTCGAGCAGTACTGGGCGCTCACCGACGTTAGTCGCGTTGTCGGCATCGACGAGTGCCCCTCCGCCCTCCCGGCGGCGGCTGACGAAACATCCGTTGTGCGCGCCGTTGCCCGTGATGTGCGAGCGCGCGTGGCCGGGTATCCATTTGCAGCCGAGGACGATCCTCGTGCCGCGGAGCGCGAACTGGGTACGTTTTCGTTCCGCTGGCTGCTCGCGAAGCTGCAGAACAGGGGCGTGCTGCGCGACGCAGGCGAGGCGTACGCGATCGACGCGCTCGAGCGGCGCCTCGGTGTGCTGCCGAAGTACCACCGCTATTTCGAGGCGCTGATGCAGCGGCTGCAGGACGAAGGGCTCGTTGCCGTGTGCGACCATCGAGTCGAAACAACGCCGCTGGTTCGTAATTACGCGCTCACATCGGTCGAAGAGCAGGTGGCGGAGTTCAAGCAGCGCTTCCAGCAGCGCTACCCGGCGCATGTCGCGCTGCTGAACCTGACCGCGCGTGGCCTGGCTCGCTTCGACGAGATCATTACCGGCCGGATTGACATTACCGAAGTCGTCTTCGAGGACGCCGATATGGACGCCTTTACGCAAGTCTTCCGTGGCGGCGTCGTGTCGGACTACTTCAATCGGATCGTCGCCGACGCCGTGCACGACACGATCGTGCGCCTGAAAGCCACCGCGCCGAAGATCCGTATCCTGGAGATCGGTGCCGGCACGGGCGCGACCACGACGGCGATCCTCGAGGTACTGCAGCCGTTTTCCGGATTGGTGGAGTTCTGCTTCAGTGACATCTCGCAATCGTTCATCCGGAACGCGAGACGCCGGTTCGCGGAGCAGTATCCGTCGATCGAGTACCGGCTGCTCAACATCGAGGAGGATCTTTCACGACAGGGATTCGAGGCGCACTGCTTCGACATCATCGTCGCCGCGAACGTCCTGCACGATACGCGGAACGTCGATCTCGCACTGAAGCAGGTGCGCAGACTCCTCAAACCCGGCGGTTTCCTCGTCGTGGACGAATACACATCCTTCAAGGATTGCCTCTTCTTCAGCGGCGCCTTGCTACATGGATACTGGCTGTTCCAGGACCCCGAGAAGCGCCTGAGAAACAGCTGCCTCCTCGGGCTGCCGCAGTGGATCAGCGCGTTCGAGCGCACGGGCTTTGCCGTCGCCGGATCGCACGCGCTGCCGACTCAAAGTCTCGACGCCGCCTGCAGTCAGAGCGTCATGCTCTGCGAAGCTCTGGGAATGGATGATGCGGGGGAACTGCCGCCGCACGGGCAGGTCGCGAAGGCGGAAATCATCGGGGCCCTCATCGAGCAAAAGGCCCTCGCCCTGCTCGGAGAGGAGCGTGCCTCCGCATACTCTGCACAGCGACCGCTGATGGACATGGGGCTGGATTCCCTCGAGCTGGTCGAGTTGAAGTCGCTCATGGAGCGCGGTCTCGGCGTGAAGCTGACTCCGATGTTCCTGTTCGAGCACGAGACGCCCGAGAAATTGACCTCGGCCTTGTCGGAGATGGTGTCGGATCAGCGGCTCCAGGAAGTGTTGCCCGCGGAGTGGGGCGGTGGAGCGCGCGCGGAAAAAGAAGGCGATGCCATTGCCATCGTCGGCGTGGCCTGCCGGTTCCCCGGTGGCGCCGTGTCGGCGGAGAGCTTCTGGAAGGTTCTGGAGAGCGGAAGGCATGGCATCGCCTCGATGCCGCCGGGACGGTGGCGGTGGCCGGCCTTCATCGACCTGGATGGAAAGCACAAGGGAATCGACAAGGCGGGGTTGCTGGAGCGCATCGACGAATTCGATGCGCCGTTCTTCCGGATTTCCCCCAGGGAAGCGGAATTGATGGATCCGCAACAACGCCTCCTGCTCGAGCTGAGTTGGGAGACGCTGGAGGACGGAGGCCACCGGCCATCCGAGCTCTCGGGACGAAAGGTCGGAGTCTTCGTTGGCGTATGCCATAGCGACTATCGCGAAGTGTTGATCACCGCCTCGGACTCGGCGGAGGCCTATGTGGGCACGGGCAGCGCGCACTCTCTGCTCGCCAACCGTCTGTCCTATTTCTACGATTTCAAGGGGCCGAGTCTTACCGTCGATACGGCGTGCTCGAGCTCGCTGTTCGCCTTGCACGACGCGGTCACCGCGATTCGACGCGGCGACTGTGAGCAGGCCCTGGTGGGCGCGGCGAACCTGCTGTGCAGCCCGACCAACAGCATCTCCTACTATCAGGCAGGCATGCTGTCGCCTACAGGTACATGCCGGACGTTCGACGAGACGGCAGACGGCTACGTGCGCGGAGAGGGCGGGGCGATGCTGTTGCTCAAGCCCCTCGCGACGGCGCTCGCTGAAGGGGACTCGATCTACGGCCTGGTCAAGGGCACGGCGGTGAACCACGGCGGGCAGGCGGCTTCGCTAACGGCGCCGAAACCGGAGGCGCAAGCGGCGGTCATCGAAGCCGCCTGGCAGGCGGCCGACGTCCCGCTCGAATCCGTGGGCTATATCGAGGCGCACGGCACGGGCACCAGGCTGGGCGACCCGGTGGAGATCAGTGGCTTGATCGAGGCGTTCGGGCGCATGTATCGGGCGCGCCGTGAGGCCTGGCAGGGGAAGCGTCATTGCGGACTCGGATCCGTCAAGACCAATATCGGGCACCTGGAAGGCGCGGCGGGACTGGCAGGACTGATCAAGATCCTGATGGCCATCCAACACCGCTCGATCCCAGCGACGCTCAATTTCGAGCGACTCAATCCCGACATCGATCTGGCCGATAGCCCCTTCTATGTCGTCGAGCGAAACGAAGTCTGGCCGACCCGCCGGGACGAACGGGGGCGGGAGCTGCCACGTTGTGCTGGCGTGAGCTCATTCGGCTTCGGTGGCGCCAACGCGCATGCTGTCATCGAAGAGTACCCGAGCTCCAAAGACGAAGCCGAGGGGCAGGATGGCCAGTGCGTGATCCCGCTGTCGGCAAGGAACAATGACCGTCTGGTCGAGCAAGCGAGAAGGTTGCTCGAGTTCCTCGAATCCGGGATCGCCGGGGCGCGGTTGGCGGAGGTGGCGTACACGCTGCAGGTGGGCCGCGAGCCCATGGAGGGGCGTGTCGCGTTCGTCGTCCAGAGCACCGAAGAACTGATGGCGGCGCTCGACGCCTACGTCGGCGGGGACCGGACGATACCCAATTGCCACCGCGGACACTCGCAGCCACTACAAGCCCGAGCGGGGACAGCACCCAGGGGCAAGACGAGACCAGAGATCGAGACGAGCATCGCGAGCAGAGACCTGGCGAAGCTCGCGTCGTTGTGGGTCGAGGGCGTCGAGTTCGACTGGACGCGGCTCTATGTGGCCGGCAGGCCGCGGCGGATCCATCTACCGACGTACACCTTCGCCCGGGAACGCTATTGGGTGGCGGCCGAGTCGCTGCCGAGTGGAGACGCCGCGGCCCGCCTGCATCCATTGGTTCATCAGAACACGTCGGACCTCGGCGAGCAGCGATTCAGCTCGACGTTCACCGGGGAGGAGTTCTTCCTGGCCGGGCACCGGATCGGCGGCCGGCGCTTGCTGCCGGCGGTGGCGTACCTGGAGATGGCGCGGGAGGCGGCCGCGCGTGCCGTGGGCAGATCGGTCGACAACGGAGAGCCCGAGGCGCGGAGCATCGGCGTGAGGAACATCGTCTGGCTGCGGCCGCTCGTGGTAGGACAGGAACCCGTCGAGGTGCACATTGGCCTGTTTCCCGAAGACGGAGGCGAGGTCGGCTTCGAGGTGTATAGCCGGGACACCGAACAAAAGATCGTCCATTGCCAGGGTCGTGCGGTCTTGAGCAGTCAACCGGCGCCGGGCAGGCTCGATATCGAGCAGCTCAAGAGACAGATGGGAGAGGGCCAGTTAGAGCCGCGCAGCGTGTACGCCGCGTTTGCACGGATGGGTTTTGTGTATGGACCCACTCTTCAAGGAATCACCGCCATCCACCGAGGGAGCGACCAATTATTGGCGCAGCTCCGGCTGCCGAGGACGGTGGAGAACACCTCGGGAGATTATGTTCTTCATCCGAGTGTGATGGATTGTGCCCTACAAGCCGCCGTGGTATCGATCGATGGTTGGTCTGATCTTTCCAACGAGATACGATTGCCCTTTGCGCTGGAATCGTTGCGCATCGTCTCGGCCTGCACCACAGACATGGTTGCCTGGGTGCGTTACTCGCCGGGCAGCCAGGCGGCTGACAAGGTCGTCAAGCTGGATATCGATCTGTGTAGTGAGCGCGGGGATATCTGTGTGCAGATGCACGGATTCTCTTCGCGCGTACCGAGCAAAGAGATCGAGACAGCGGCCGCACAGGGCCAGGCAATCGGCAGTCTCTTTGCCACTCCGGTTTGGCACGCCAGCGGCGTAGAGGTCTCCGCTGCTCAGAGCAACATCGAATACACGGAACACCACGTTATCCTGTGCGAGCTATCGAAGGTCGACTCCATAAGACTGGGGGGATTGGTTTCGCGCAGCCTCTGCCTGTCACTGAATGCAGGGCAGCAAGAGAACATTGCGCAGCGCTACAGCGAGTACGCGCTCGCGTGCTTTGAACGGATCCAGGCGCTCTTTCCTGTAGCGGCGGTCCATGACCGCCGAGAATCCGCAATCGACGATATCCGGCGGTCACAGACCGCCGCTACAGTAGGCAAGGTGCTCGTCCAGATTGTCGTTGCTGACCATCAGGAACAAGCGCTGCTTGCGGGTCTGTCCGGATTGCTCAAGACGGCGGCGCTGGAAAATCCACAATTCATCGGTCAACTCATCTTCGTCCCGGTACACACGACGGCCGAGGAACTCGCCAAATGGCTGCAAGGCGAACAACCGCGCCGGCTGGATACGCTGATCAGATACGACGAACAAGGCGGCCGGCACGTTTCGCGATGGGAAGTCGTATCGGCAGACCCGGAAACGTCACCGATCGCGTTCAAAGATCACGGTGTCTACCTGATTACCGGTGGGCTCGGCGGCCTGGGTGTTCTCTTTGCCAGAGAGATCCTCGACCAGACCCGCGAGGCGCGAGTAGTGTTGACGGGGCGCTCGGCATTGAGCCCTGAAAAACGGCGTCTCGTAGACGGATTGTCCACCAAATCCGGTCAGCTGAGCTATCGGCAAGTGGATCTCGGCAATCTCGATCAGGTCGAGCAACTCATTGCGGCCATCAAAGACGAGTACGGACAGCTCACTGGCATCCTTCACTGTGCCGGGATGATTGCGGATAACTTCATCCTGAAAAAAGGCAGCGCTCAATTCATGGAGGTGCTGGCGCCGAAAGTCACGGGCACGTACAACCTGGACCAGGCAAGCCTTGACGTTGACCTGGATTTCTTCGTGCTGTTTTCTTCCATCGCCGGTGCGATCGGAAATGTGGGGCAAGCCGATTACGCGGCCGCGAATGGTTTTATGGACCAGTTTGCGGCGTATCGAAGTCGGCAGGTGGCCGCGAAGCAACGGCACGGGCGCACGCGGTCGATCAATTGGCCGTTGTGGCAAGCCGGCAGGATGAATATGGACTCCGCGAGCCGGGAACTGCTGCAACGAACCACGGGTTTACAGCCCATGCAGACGGCAACGGGCCTGCGAGCCTTCCATCGCAGTCTGGCGTTGCCCTATCGCCAGACGCTGGTCATGGAAGGTGAGCTAGCGCAGATCCGCCGGGCACTGCTGGACGGCCCGGCGGTGTCATCTCAACCGCAAGCGGAACAACCGGTGGCGGGTGCCGGGATCGAGGGGGAAACTTTTGCCGAGCAGACGCAAGAGTACTTGCGTAGGCAATTGTCGCGCGAGTTGAAACTGCCGTCCCAAAAGATTGATCGGCAGGCCGCGCTGAAGGAATACGGCATCGACTCTATCCTGGCGATGCAATTGACCAACCGGCTGGAACAGACGTTTGGCTCGCTTTCAAAGACCCTGTTCTTCGAATACCAGACCATACGCGAGTTGAGCGAATACTTCATCGCCCATCATTCGCCGCGATTAACCGCGCTCTTCGCTGCGACAGCCAATCGCACCCGCGAGGCAGCGCCGGTTGCCGCGCAGGCGCCACCTCGCGCTTCCACGACGCCGGTCTCGAGCCGACGTTTCCTCCGTGCGCGGAGTGCTGCCCCGGACGCGACAACGGAATTCGATGCGATCGCCATTATCGGATTGAGCGGTCGCTATCCCGAAGCGGTCAATGTCGACGCTTATTGGGATAATCTGCGTGAGGGCAAGGACTGCATCATCGAAGTTCCACGGGAGCGGTGGGACTGGCGGGCATACTTCAGCGAAGATCGCAACAGTAGCGGACGCCACTACAGCAAGTGGGGTGGCTTCATTGCCGGCGTCGACGAATTCGATCCGCTGTTTTTCAACATCTCACCGAGAGAAGCGAAATACATCGATCCTCAGGAGCGTCTGTTCCTGCAACATTCCTGGATGGCGGTCGAAGACGCGGGTTACACGCGCGCGAGCCTGCAGGTGCCGTACGAGCAGGATCTGGCGGGCCAGGTCGGTGTTTACGTCGGCGTGATGTGGAGCGAATACCAGTTGTTTGGCGCCGAAGCCGGCGTGCAGGATTT
>Ga0137397_10000921_pt1 | contig 20414 bp, 15 predicted proteins | sample czorhiz116metaG_FD_106658 | JGI IMG/M metagenome (GOLD analysis project Ga0137397, IMG submission 106658) | Vadose zone soil microbial communities from Angelo Coast Range Reserve, California, USA - czorhiz1.16 metaG | ecosystem: Environmental > Terrestrial > Soil > Vadose zone | place: USA... | reverse complement strand
GAATCACCCACGGCCTCACGCCTTTCTGCCGAAGCTCGCTGCACACGGCCAGCGCGTCCTCGAGCTGCGCATCCAGGAGCAGGATATGCGGCGCGCTGCTTCGCACGAGGTCGCGCACCGGGGACGAGCTCGCCTCTCCCACGACGGCGAACTCACGATCTGTTCCGAGGAGGCTTCGGAGTCCGGAACGGAAGAGCGTGCTGGCGCTCAGGATCGCGACGCGAATCGTCGAGGCCGCCAGAGCAGGGGGTGGGGGTGGCACCGCCTTCGCAGAAACGAAGGGAGTCCGTGGAGGAGCTGACTGTATGCCCTTCCGATGGATCAAGCCGAGAGTCCTCCGTCAACGGGTTGCGGACAATTGACCGCCGGAGCTCGTTCTTGTCAAGCCCAAAAGGTGCCAATCGCGCAAAAGAAGGGCACGCCGCAGCCGACTTCGTTACCCGGAGTGGAAGGCGGTTGCGGAAACAGTGGCAATGTCTTCCCATGGTGCAAACGAAGTTTACAGAATTCGACAGGTGAGCTTCTTCTCTTCCTATGGTGCAAACGAAGTTTACAGAATTCGACCGGTGAGCTTCGTCCGGGGCCGCTTTTGGATGGGGAGCAGCGGAAGGTCGGTGTCTTGGCTCGCGCGGAGGGGGTCGTACAACTCAAGTCGTAGAGCCAGAGCGACGGGGGCGCGGGCGCACCAGACCTTCGTCTAATTGACGATCCGATAGTCGAGGGTAAGGTTGCGTCCACTCACCGGGGGACTCTGGAAATTGAGACGGGCGTCGGTGCGAATCGGAGGGGGCGTGAATAGAGTTCGCTGCCTCGGAACCGTTGGAATCGCGATCGCACTGGCGGCGTGTGGGACAGGGCGGTCGGACGTCGCTCCCGAGCCGGCGCCCGTGGTAGCGGATCCTCGGGTCGTTCCCTCCGTGCCTAGCGCATCCGCCCGGCCGGGGGGGCCTTCGCGCTCAGACCGGCCTGGGATGGAGGCCGGCTCCGCACCGACCTCGGCCGCCCTGAATCTTCGCCTGCTGCAGCGGGTCTCACGGACGGAGAACACCGATCTCCCGGTGGGGGCCGGCGACCTGCTCGAGGTGTCCGTCTTCGAGGTGGAGGAGCTGTCCAAGCTCAGGCTGCGGGTCCCCCGGCGTGGGGTCATCTCGCTGCCGCTCATCGGGAAAATAGAGGCAGCCGGCCGCACCACGGCCGAGCTGGAGGACGAGATTCGATCGCGCCTTCAGCAGAAGTTCATGCACGACCCGCAGGTCTCCGTCTTCCTGCAGGAGCACGTCAGCCAGCGGATTTCTGTCATGGGTGCCGTCAAAAAAGGCGGGGTGTTTCCGCTCAACCGGCAGCTCCGCCTGGCCGATGCCCTCGCCCTCGCCGAAGGTCTGGCCGACGACGCCGATCATGTCGTCTACGTCACCCGCCGCGTGCCCGCCGACACGCTCATCACACCGGGCGGGGGAGCCGGAGCGGCGGGGGCCGCGCCGCCGCCCGCTGACTCGACCGCGGACGTCATGGCGCCCATCGATCTCACCGAGCTCGCCGATGGTCGCGAGGACCTCAACATCGAGCTCAGGCCCGGCGACGTGGTGCATGTCCCGCGGGCGGGTTCCTTCTATGTGGGTGGCTCGGTCGAACACGCGGGCTCGTTCCTGTTACGAGGGAAGACGACCATCCACCAGGCGATCCTGGCGGCCGGCGGCGTCAAAGACGTCGCGGACTGGGGGGATGTGCGCCTCTATCGGCGAGGCCCTTCTGGTCAGGTCGAAGTGCTCGCCTACGACCTCAAGGCGTTCGAGGACGGCCAGCCCGCGCCCGAGGTGCGACGAAACGACGTCGTCGTCGTCGGCAAGTCCGGCGCGAAAGCCTTCTTCTATGGCGTGCTCGACTTTTTCAAGGGGGCCCTCGGGGTGGCGAAGGGCATATGAGCGCCTCATCTCATCCCCCTATTCCTCTTCCGGATGGCCGGGCGCTCCCGGCGCCGGCGGGGTTCCCCCGCGCACTCGAGCTGACCCAGAGCTCCCCAAGGTCGTGGGAGGCCGAGCCGCATTTCTGGGACTACTGGAGAATTGTTCTCCGGCACCGGCGAACCGTCATCAATGTATTTCTGGGGACGCTGCTCATCGCGATCGTCTGGAGCCTCACCGCGCGGCCGGTCTTCACCGGCACGGCGTTGCTTCGACTCGAGAAGGAGGAGCAGCGAATTCTCAAGTTCGAGCACGTCGTGCGCGACGACGCGCCGGGCGAGGCCGGGCAGACGCAGCTCCAGACGTACTACCGATTGCTCCAGAGCCGGGCGCTCGCCAACCGCGTCATTGCGCTCCTGGACCTCGAGCGACATCCCGACTTCCGTGGGGTGGGCCGTCGCCCGGGTGAGCTGACCAGCGCCTTCCTGGAGCGGCTACAGGTCGAGCCGGTTCGCAACACGCGCCTCGTCAAGGTCGCCTTCCAAAGCCGGGATCCGGAGCTCGCCGCGCAGGGGGCGAACACCCTGGCCGAGGCCTTCATCACCCAGCACCTCGACGAGAAGAAGGAGGCGACGCGCTACGCCACCCAGTTCCTCTCGACGCAGGTCAACGAAGCGGGACAGGCGCTGCAGGGCGCCGAGACGCAGCTCAGCCAGTTCCTGGAAGAACACGGCATCCTGTTCGTGGGCGGCGAGCGGTTTGGCGAGCGGGTGGGCGAGCGCCAGGCGCTGATCAGTCAGCAGCTGGTGATCTTGTCCGATGCGCTCCTCAAAGCGAAAGCGGAGCGGATTGCCAAGGAGAGCTTGCTCACGCAGGCCACGGGGGCGAATCCGGCCACGCTCCCCGCGGTGCTGCAGAATCCGTTGATCGGCCACCTCAAAGAGGAAGCGACGAAGCTGGAGGGACGGTACCGGGAGCTCAGCCAGGCCTTCAAGCCGGACTATCCGCGGATGCAGCGGTTGGCCGAGAACATCGCCGAGGTGCGCCAGCAGCTCGGCGCCGAAATTCGACGGTTCGTCGTCTCGGTCCAAGGGGAACACCGAGCGGCGCTGCAGAACGAGACGGAGCTTCGGAAGCTCGTGGAGGGACAGCAGGGCCTGGCGCGAAAGCTCGACAGTCAGATGGCACGGTACAACCTCCTCCGCCGCGAGGTGGACACGAACCGGGAGCTCCACACGGCGCTGGCCGCGCGCTTGAAGGAAACCCACATCTCGGCCGCGCTCCACACGTCGAACATCGCGATCGTGGACCGCGCGGACGTGCCTTTTCGGCGCACGGGCTCGGGCACGGCCCTGAACCTGCTCATCGCGTGCGTGGTCGGTTTGATCGGGGGAGTGGCCCTGGCATTCTTCTTCGAATACCTGGACACGAGCATCCGGGATCCCCGGCAAGTCGAGACGATCCTGCACGTGCCGACGCTCGGGCTGGTGCCCGCGCGCTCCGCCCTCCCGCCCGACGGGGACAACCGACGCCTGGGGGAGGGGGACGGGACCCTGGGATCCTTTGCGCTGGTCGCCCACGAGGCGACCAGCTCCATCCTCGCCGAGGCATTCCGGAACGTGCGGACGAGCGTCGTGTACGCGACGCCGGGGTCCCCGCCCAAGACGATCCTGGTCACCTCGCTCCAGCAGCAGGACGGCAAGACCTCGGTGTCGACGAACTGCGCCATCAGCCTCGCTCAGCTCGGAACGGGCGACGTCCTGCTGGTGGACGCCGACATGCGCCATCCCAACCTGCACGAGATCCTCGGGGTGCCCCAGGTGCCCGGCCTGTCGGACTTGCTGGCGGGCGGGGTGGGCGTGGCCGAGGTCATCCGAGCAGCGCAGATCCCCGGGCTCTACGTGATCCCGGCGGGTCCCGTCCCCGTGAACCCGGCGGAGCTCCTGTTCTCGCCGCGATTCACGCAAGCGCTGGCGACACTCGGGGAGCGGTTTGCCCACATCGTCATCGACACCCCGCCGATGCTGGGGGTCAGCGACACCCTGATGCTCGCGCCCCGGGTCGAAGGGGTCGTCCTCGTCCTTCGCCACGGGCGCACGGGCCGGGAGGCCGCCCAGCGGGCCGTCCAGATGCTCACCTCGGTGCGCGCGCGCATCCTCGGCGTGGTGCTCAACCACGCGGATGTTCGCTCGGCTGCCGGGGGCTATGAATACTACCGCTACTACGGAGCCAGCCACCCCGCGGCATCGCCGTGGCCGGAGGGGATGAACGGGGATCGGCGAGAGCCTGGAGTGCCAAGATCCGAGCGGGACCAGACCCGCCGCTAAGAGGTCGGCGTCCGTGAAACGGCCTCTCCTCAGCACGCGTCGCGCGCTCGTGGTGCTCGTGCACGCCGTGCTCACCGTCGCGGCCAACTACCTGGCGTTCTGGCTCCGGTTCGACGGCGCGATCCCCAGCCCGTACTGGGCCCTCTGGCTCGGGACGATCCCGTGGCTCGTGGCGATCCGCGGCCTCCTGTTCGGTCCGTTCCATCTCTATGATGGCATGTGGCAATACTCGGGGATCCGAGATCTGCGGGCGATCCTGATCAGTGTGGCGTCGAGCACCATCGTCTTCGCCGTGCTGATGCGCGGGATGGGGTTGCGCACCTATCCCCGCTCGGTGTTCCTGATGGACGCCGTGCTCCTCGTCTTCCTCATGGGCGGGGTCCGGCTGGGCTGGCGCCTGTGGCGGGAGTACCGGCCGAACGCCCGGACGAGGAAGGTGCTGATCTTCGGCGCGGGGGATGCGGGCGAGACGATCGTCAAAGAAATCCTCAACGGCAGTGAGCATGGCTATCGGCCGATCGGATTCGTCGATGATGATCCCGCCAAGGTGGGCCTGCGCATTCACGGCGTCCCGGTGCTGGGAACGCGGCAGGATCTGCCGCGGGTCATGGCCCAAGCGAATCCGAGCGAGGTGCTGGTGGCGATCCCCCGGGCCACGCCGGAGGAGCTGCGAGGGGTGGTGAAGGCGCTCGAGACGTACAAGCTGCCCATCAAAGCCCTCCCGCACCTCCGGGACATCCTCGACGGACGGGTGCGACTGAACGATGTGCGTGACCTGGCCATCGGGGATCTGCTGGGTCGCGCTCCCGTCGGGCTCCACGCGGGGAGCATCAGGCATCTGGTCGAAGGGAAGCGGGTGCTCGTGACCGGCGCGGGCGGCACCATCGGCTCCGAGCTGGGGCGGCAGATCGCGGGGCTGGGGCCGAAGAGCATTGTGCTGTTCGAGCGGTACGAGAACGCGCTGTGGGCCGTCGAGCGCTCCCTGGCGACGCTGAAGACGGGCGTGACGGTGTATCCCGTCATCGCCGACGCCACGGACGAGCAGCGCGTCGACGAAGTGCTGGCGGAGCATCGTCCGGAGCTGATCCTCCCCGCGGCCGCGCACAAGCACGTGCCCCTCATGGAGCTCAATCCCTGTGAGGCCATCCAGAACAACGTGAAGGGCACGCGAATCGTGGGCGAAGCCGCGGTTCGCCACGGGGTGGAGCGGTTCGTGTTGATCTCGAGCGACAAGGCGGTGAACCCGTCGAGCGTCATGGGGGCCACCAAACGGGTCGCGGAGCTGCTCGCGATGGCGCTGGCCGAGCAGGGGCCGACCTGCTTCGTGATCGTCAGGTTCGGGAACGTCATGGGCAGTAGCGGGAGCGTGATTCCGCTCTTTCTCGAGCAGATCAAGGGCGGCGGACCGGTCACCATCACGCATCCGGACGTGCGTCGGTACTTCATGCTCATCCCCGAAGCCGTGCAGCTCGTGCTGCAAGCGGCCGTGCTCAAGGAGAACGGGGCGCTGTATGTCCTGGACATGGGAGATGAAATCCGGGTGGTGGACATGGCCCGCAACCTGATTCGACTGGCCGGGTTCATTCCGGAGCGCGAGATCCCGATCACCTTCATCGGGTTGAGGCCCGGGGAGAAGCTCTCGGAGGATCTGGTGGCGCGCGATGAGACCATCGAGCCCTCCCGCATCGGAGGGATCAGCCGCGTGCGGTCCGTCGGCGGGCTGTCCCACGCCACGCTCGAAGCGAGCGTGGCGGAGCTCGAACGCCTCGCCGAGAAGGGGGCAGCGAGTGCCGCCATGGAGCAGCTCTGTGCGATGGTGCCGACGTTCCGCTGGGCGTCGGCCCCGAAAGTCGAGGTGGCTCAGAGTCGTCCGATGGTGTCGACCGAGCCCGTGGGAGCGCCACCCGCGCGGGTCGGTGAGGCGCGGGGAGCCGCGTGATGCACGACGAGAAGGCGGGGCCAGGCGGGCGCAGGCGCAGCTGGTGGCCGAGAGGGCCCAAGCGATGGTTCGACTGCCTGGCGGCCTCGGTGGGCTTGCTCGTGCTCGCTCCCGTCCTCGGGGTGATCGCGCTCACGATCCGGCTGGCCATGGGGGGGCCGGTCATCTTCAAGCAGCGACGACCCGGCTGGTATGGCCGACCATTCACCCTCTACAAGTTTCAGACGATGACAGACGCCCGCACCGCCGAGGGCGTCCTTCTCCCCGATCGCGAGCGCCACACGCGTCTCGGGCGGGTGCTGCGGAAGACCAGCCTCGATGAGCTCCCGGAGCTCTTCAACGTCATCAAGGGAGACATGAGCCTGGTCGGGCCGCGGCCGCTCTTGATGCAGTATCTCGGCCGCTACACGACGGAGCAGGCGCGGCGCCACGACGTCCGACCCGGGATCACGGGGTGGGCGCAGCTGAACGGAAGAAACACGCTCCCCTGGGAAGAACGATTCGCCCTCGACGTCTGGTACGTCGACCATCAGTCGTGCCGGCTCGATCTCTGGATCCTGCTCCTGACCATCTGGAAGGCGCTCGTGCAGACCGGCGTCAGGCCGCCGGGAGACGGGACAGAGGATGAGTTCCAGGGGACCGGGCGGGGGAAGGATCTGGAGACCGCGCGGTGAGCCGAAGCATCGGCGCGCAGGGCTGGGAAGCTCACAAGCCGCGCGTCCACGCGCTGAGCCTCGGCCCCATCGCCTCGTGGGGGCTGTTCGGAAGCGTGACCTACGCCGGCTGCCAGTGGGCCATGCTGGTGGTCCTCGCCAAGCTCGGAAGCGTCGAGATGGTGGGGCAGTTCGCGCTCGGGTTCGCGGTCACGGCCCCCGTGTTTCTCCTGACGAACCTGTCGCTCAGGGAGGTCCTGGCGACGGATGCGAGGGCCGAGCATGCGTTCGGAGACTACCTCGCGCTCCGGCTGATCGCCACCTCGGTCGGGCTGCTCGCCATTGCTGGAGTCGCCGGGCTTGTCGGCTATCGGGGGCAGACGAGGGCGGTCATCCTGCTCGTCGGGGTCGTGAAGGCCATCGAGACCGTCAGTGATGTGTTCTATGGGCTCATGCAGCGACACGAGCGAATGAACCTGATCGCCGGATCGATCGTCCTCCGAGGCGTCCTCTCGGTCCTCGGGCTTGCCGTCGGCGTGTATCTCTCCGGCAGTGTCCTCTGGGGGCTCGTGCTGGTCGCGGCCGTATGGGCGCTCGTGCTGGCCACCTACGATGTCCCGGAAGGTGCCCGGGTGCTGGGGACAACTGTGCGTCCCCGGTGGGTGCGGGTGGACCTGGGGCGGCTGATGCGGCTCTCGCTGCCCCTGGGGGTGACCGCCATGCTGATCTCCCTGTCGGTGACCATTCCTCGCTATTTTGTCGAGCGCTCTCGGGGCGAATCCGAGCTCGGGGCATTCGTCGCCATGGCCTACCTGATGGTCATCGGAAGCACGGTGGTCAATGCCCTGGGTCAGTCGGCAAGCCCGAGGCTGGCGAGATACTACGCGACGGGGGACGGCACGCACGTTCGCAGGCTTCTGGTCGGCCTCGGGGGGGTGACCATCGCCCTCGGGGGCGCAGGGGTGCTGGTCGCTCTGGCGTGGGGCAAGGAAGTCTTGACCGTGCTGTACGGTCCCGAGTACGCCAAGTACGCGGACGCGTTCGCGCTGATCATGGTGGCCGCCGGTATCAACTACGTCGCGAGCTTTCTGGGACACGCCATGACCTCGGCGCGCCTCTTTCGGGTCCAGATGCCTCTCTTTGCCGGCGTGGCGGCGACCGCCCTGGTGGCGTGTGCGGCACTCGTCCCGACGAACGGCCTCGTGGGGGCCGCCCAGGCCAGCGTGATCACTGCGGTGGCCAACCTGCTGGGCGCCGGCGCCGTCAACCTCTACGCGCTGCGGCACCTTGATGCCGCGGAGGCACCGTGATGCCCCGAATGCCGATCATCCGCCCCACCCTGCCACCGTTCCACGAATTCGAGGAGCTGGTTCGCCCCGGCTGGGATGAGGGACTGGTCACCGCGGGGCTGCTCGGGCGGACCCTGGAGGAGGAGGTGTGCCAGCGGACAGGCGCGGCCCACGCCGTCGCCGTCTCGTCGTGCACGGCCGGCCTCATGCTGGCCGCGCAGGCGATGGAGCTGCCGGCGGGAGGCGAGGTGATCGTGCCGTCGTTCACGTTCGCGGCCACCGCGCAGGCGCTCGTGTGGAATGGCCTGGTGCCGGTCTTCTGTGACTGCCTGCCGGAATCGCTGGGGCTCGATCCGGAGGACGTCGAGCGGAATCTGTCACCGCGGACCGCGGCGATCTGCGCCGCCTACATCTATGGCCTTCCGCCCGAGATCGACGCGCTCGTGCAGATCGGAGATCGCCATGGCCTCCCCGTGTACTTCGACAGCGCCCAGGGCTTGGGCGCGGAGTATCGGGGCAGGAGGGCGGGCGTCTTCGGGACCTGTGAGGTCTTCTCGTTGAGCCCCACCAAGGTGGTCACCGCGGTCGAGGGGGGCGTGATCTGCACCAGCGATGCCGATCTGTCGGCGCGGTTGCGATCGATGCGGGACTACGGCAAGGATCCGGTGAACGGGGAAGACATGGTGTACCTGGGGCTCTCCGCACGAATGAGCGAGCTGCACGCCGCGGTGGGCGTGCTGTCCGTCCGGCGCCTCGACGAGCTGACAAAGGCCCGGCTGGAGCGCATCGAGAGTTATCGCCGGCGGCTCGGAGGGCTTCCCGGGTGCCGCGTGCAGAGGCTCCCCGATGACCGGACGACCAGTGGGAACTACTTTGTCCTCTTCGTGACGGAGCGCGCCCGCCGGAGTCGGGACGAGGTCTACGGGACGTTGAAGGCGCGCGGCATCCAGACCAAACGATACTTCTATCCCCCCGTGCATGAGCAGACGCTGTTTCAGCGCATTCCGTGCCGCGTGAGTGATCGGATGGAACGCACCGTGCAGGCCAGCCGAGAGGCCCTCGCGCTCCCGCTCTACTCGCACATGACCCCGGAGCAGATCGACGTGGTCTGTCACGAGGTTGAGCAACTGCTGGCATGATCCAGGTCGGTGGACACGCCCCCGTGGTTGCGGAGTTCGGAGGGAACGGGTGACAAGTCTCCTCGTCTCGCTTGCGCTGTCCACGCTGACCGCATGCGGGTTCCTCGTCGCCTATGACCAGGCGGCGCACTGGTTTCTGATTCCGCTCGTGCTCTGCGGGATCGTGATCGGGTGGGATGCGGTCGATTGGTTCCGTGGGCGCCTGAGCCTCTACGATCCCGCGGGCATCATCGGGCTGATCGGCGTCCACTTCTTCTTTCTCGCGCCGCTCCTTCACGTCGCCTGGGAGTCGTGGATGCCGTACGTCGAGCCCCCGAGCGACTGGCGGGATTGGCTGGGTAGGATGGCGGTGGTGAACGCGGCCGGGCTGCTCCTCTATCGCGTCGCGCGAGAACGAGCCGCGAGGGGGCGGGGCACCACGAAAGACACCGTCTGGCAGGTGGACAGAAAGAAACTCTTGCTCGCGGCGGGATGCGGTCTGGCGGTCAGCGGGGCGCTGCAACTCTGGATCTATTCGACCTACGGGGGGATCGGCGGTTACGTCGACGCGTTCACGCAGTCGGCGGGCCGCCCGGAGTCCCAGAGTGCCTTTGCGGGCATGGGCTGGATCTTCGCGGTGTCGGAAAGCTTTCCGATCCTGGCGATGCTCGTGTTTGCCGTCGGCGCGGGGCGGACGCGGATAGGGCGACGATGGGCAGTGATCATCGGTGTGCTGCTTGCCTACTTCATGTTGAAAATGCTCTTCGGCGGCCTGCGCGGGAGCCGCAGCAATACCATCTGGGGCGTATTCTGGGCGGTCGGGATCATTCATTTCTGGGTTCGGCCGGTGAGCAAGCGGATGGTCCTCGCCGGCGTGGGTCTCCTTGTCGCGTTCATGTATCTGTACGGGTTCTACAAGGCCTTGGGGCGCGACGTCGTGACGGTCTATGAACAGGGGACGTTGAGCGAGCTGGGCGAGAAACTCGACCGGACCTTCGAAGGGCTGGTGCTGGGAGACCTGGGCCGATCAGACGTGCAAGCGTTCCTCCTCTATCGGCTCTCGATGCCGGGGGGGGATTACACGTACGCCTGGGGCAGAACCTACCTCGGGACCGTGGCGCTGCTGATCCCACGGCGACTGTGGCCGGAGCGCCCGCCCGGCAAGGTCCTGGAAGGCACGGAGGCGCAGTTCGGGGTCGGGTCCTACGACGAGGAGGAATGGGCCTCATCGAAGGTGTATGGACTCGCGGGCGAAACGATGCTGAATTTCGGGTGGCTCGCGGTCCCCTTCGCGTACTTGGTGTTTGGCCTGATCGTCGGGCGATTGCAGCGTGTGCCTGGGCGGTTGCATGCCGGCGACGCGCGGCTCTTGGTGTATCCCTTCATCGTCAACATCTGCTTTTCGGTGCTGCTGGCCGATTCCGACAACCTGCTCTTCACGTTCATCAAGGACGGGCTCGTGCCCCTGCCCGTGGTGTGGTTTGGCTCGCGCGTGTTGACCCGCTCCGAAGCGGGGGAACCGGGCCCGGTGCGGGCACCCACGGCAGACCTGATGGTCACGGAGACGGCGGACGGCTACGGCCGGGGACAGGCATGAGGCGAAGCGCCCCGGCCTTCATCCGCTTCCGAGAGCTCGATCGCGCAGCGCTCAACGTGGACTGGCAAGTCCACAGCACATGGAGCGACGGTCGGGCGAGCATACGGGAGCTGCTGAGGGCAGCCCGCGAGCGGAAGCTGGCGGCCATCGCGTTCACCGATCACGTGCGGCGGGATACCGCGTGGTTCGGCGACTTCGCACGGAGCGTACGGGAGGAAGCGCGCGCGGCCCCGGACATCCGTGTGTACGTCGGATGCGAGGCCAAGGCCCTGGACGCGACGGGCGCGCTCGACATCAACGAGGACGTGCACGCGGAGTGCGATCTGGTCCTCGGCGTCGTGCATCGCTTTCCCGACGGCCGCGGGGGCCTCCGCGACTTCAAGGCGCTGGACTGGGAGGAATGCGCGGAGACCGAGTGCGAGCTGACCGTGGGCCTGCTGCGGACGGCGGCGATCGACGTCCTCGGGCATCCGGGGGGGATGACCCAGCACTGGTTCGGCCGATATCCGGAGGCCCTCTTCCGCAAGATACTCGTGACGTCGCTGGAGCGGAAGATCGCGGTCGAGATCAATAGCTCCTATCTGGTGGACTGCGAGGGCTTCCTTGATCTCTGTCACGAGGTCAACCCCTTCATCTCGATCGGCTCGGACGCGCACGGGCCCGAGGAAGTGGGCCGGTGCCGCGACCTGCTGCTCCGCTCGGGACGGTTTGCATGAACGAGCACGTCAAGGTCCTGGTGACCGGCGCCGGCTCGCTCCTGGGCCAGGGCATCATCCGAGCGCTGCGCGGGTCGTCCTTCAAGACGACGATCGCGGCCGTGGATCCGCATCCGCTCGCGGCCGGCCTCTACTGGGTGGAGGCCCCCTACGTCGTCCCGCCCGTCCGGGAGGAGGAGTACCTCGAGCGGATCGAGGAGATCCTCTCGCGGGAGAGGCCGGACGCCGTGCTCGTGGGAACCGACGTGGAGCTGGGCGTGTTTGCCGCGAACCGCGAGAGGCTGGAGCGGCAGTGGCAGACGCGGATCGTCGTGAGCAGCCCGGAGGTCGTGGCGATCGCCGAGGACAAGTGGAAGACCTACGAATTCCTTCGCGCCAACGGGTTCGATTACCCGGAATCGTGTCTGCCGAGCGGGGAGGAAGAGCTGGTGGACAAGGTCGGGTTCCCGCTCGTCGTGAAGCCGCGCGTCGGGGCCCGGTCGGAGGGCGTGCGCCTGGTGCATAGCCTGCGGGAGCTCCGCGCGGCGCTCGACGCGGGGCCGAACCTCATCGTGCAGGAGTGCGTGGGCACCGCGGATGCGGAATACACGGCGGGGGCGCTGTGCTTCGACGGCCAGTATGCGGGATCGATCGTCATGCGACGTGAATTGCGAGACGGCAACACCTACCGCGCCTTCGTGGAGGAGGAACCGGAGCTGAATCACCTCGTCAGGAGCTGGACGGAGCGGCTGAAGCCGCAGGGGCCAGCCAATTTCCAGTTCAGACTCGACGACGGCCGCGCGAAGGTCTTCGAGATCAACGCGAGGTTCTCGGGGACCACCCCGCTGCGGGCGCTGGCGGGGTTCAATGAGGTGGAGATCGTCCTTCGGCGAATCCTCTGGGGGGAGCCAGAAGCGCCGCCGAAGATCAGACCGATGACGATCCTGCGACATTGGAGTGAGACGGTGGTCGAACCGTGGGCGGTGCTCGGCGAGAGGCCGCCGAGGGCGGTGAGCGACGTGCCGATTGCCCACAAGGACTTCCCCTCGTATCGGACATCTCAATAGGTGTAGGGCCATGCGCGTCCTGGTGACGGCAAGCGCCCACTTCGCGATCACCCGTGACGGAGTGCTGTGGATCCAGAACGCCTCCATGGGCTACAACCTCTGGGCGCGTTACCTGGAGGTCTTCGACGAGGTTCACCTGCTGGTCCGCGCGCAGCCCCACGAGGTGCCTCCGGAAGGGTGGAACCGTGCCACCGGCCCCGGCGTGAAGGCGATGCCCGTGCCGGACTCCGTCGGCCCCTGGGGGTTCGTGAAGGACTATGCACGCATCGCGCGGACGCTCCGCCAGGTGCTCGCCGAGGCAGAGGCCGTGCTGATCCGCATTCCGTGTCACATCGCGACCGAGGTCTGGCGTCGGTTGCCGACGCGGCGGCCGTATGGCGTCGAGGTGCTCGCCGACCCCTACGACGTGTTCTCGCCGGGGGCGGTCAAGCACCCGCTCCGGCCGTTCTTTCGGTGGTGGTTCAGCCGGCGCCTGCGCCCGCAGTGCTCAGAAGCGTGCGCCGCCGCCTATGTGACCGAGCGCGCCCTCCAGCGCCGGTACCCGCCGGCGCCGGCCGCGTTTGCGACATTCTACTCGGACGTCGAATTGCAGGAAGAATCGTTTGCGCATACGCCTCGCCCGCCGATCCCGCGCGGTACCGTGCGGCTGATCTTCGTGGGCACGCTCGCCCAGCTGTACAAGGCCCCTGACGTGCTTCTCGATGCCGTGGCGCTGTGCGTCCGGCAGGGCCTGGACCTCCGGTTGCACATCGTGGGCGATGGCAAGCATCGGTCCGAGCTGGAGATGCGAGCCGCCGCGCTGGGCCTTGGCGAGCGGATCGGCTTTCGGGGCCAGCTGGCCGCGGCCGCGCTGGTGCGCCAGGAGCTGGATCGGGCCGACGTCTTCGTGCTGCCGTCCCGGCAAGAGGGCCTGCCCCGGGCCATGATCGAGGCGATGGCGCGCGCCTTACCGTGCGTCGGCTCGACGGTCGGCGGCATTCCCGAGCTCTTGGCTGCGGACGACCTCGTGCCCCCCAACGACCCGCTGGCCCTCGCCCAGAAGATTCGTCAGGTGGTCACCGATCCGTCTCGGATGGCGCGGATGTCAGCGCGGAACTTGAAAAAGGCCCGGGAATACGCACCCGACGCGCTGGCGCTCCGGCGGGAGCACTTCTACCAGCATGTCAGAAGTCGGACCGAAGGCTGGCTCAAGGCCAAGGGAATCTGATCACCATGGAGCACGGGCGCACGGGGCGCGGGATCGGCGTGGGCTTTCGGGCGGGCCTGGGGCTCACCCTGCTGCTCGCCGCCGGTCCGAGTGCCAGCCACGCCGTCACCCTCTCTATCTCGCCGCCCGCGGCGGAATATGCAGAATCGCTCGAGACGTTTCCCAATCCCGAGCGCGGGTGGTTCTGGCCCTTCAATCCTTACTGCTGTTCCACAAACCAGCCCCACCGTCCGCTCGACGTGGGCTTCTTGAAGCGCCTGAGAGAGCGACCGGAGGCGATCACCCTCATTCGTGACGGAGTCCAGCTCGGGCAGCACATGCATGGGCCCATCTCTCAAGAATCCTTGAACAGGATCCAGGCTGATTGGGACGCGACCCGCCAAGCCGGCGTCAAGGTCATCGTGCGCTTCCTCTATGACTGGAGCCTCAATAACCGTGATCCTGAAGAGTCGGTCATCGATACCCACCTCGAGCAGCTGGGGCCGCTCCTGCGGGCGAACGAGGATGTCATCGCGATGGTGGAAGCGGGTCTCTTCGGGGGATCGGGCGAGGCCAATAAATCGAACCAGGGTTATGTGTATTCCGACCCGAACAGTGGCGGGTGGCAGAGACTCTCCCCCGCCGGGATCAGGATCTACCGAAAGCTGCTGACCGTGATTCCGCTCCCTCGGCAGATGCTCGTGCGCTATCCGCGCTTCAAGTGGGACCTCCTGGGCTGGAACGCGTCCACGGCGCTGCCCGGCGCCGATCGACGAATCGGCTATTACGACGACGGATGGCTCGGCGACGATAACCACTTCGCGTTCTTCCAGCTCCCGAACGAGCGGCGCTTCACGGAGCAGGACAGCCGGCATGTCATCGTGGGGGGCGAGCCGAGCATGAGAACGGCGACCAACCAGGATGCGGCCGCCGCCCTGCGGGAGATGATCAAGCTCCATCAGACCACCTTGAACCGGAATAGCAATGATGCATCGTCCATGTACGATCGCTGGCGCCTGAGCCCGCAATGGGGCGATATCACTCGGCGGATGGGCTACCGAATCGTCCTGCAAAAGGTGTCCTTTGACTCCGTGGCCGAGGACGCGACCCAGGTGAAATTCACGGTCCAACTCGTGAACCGTGGGTTTGCCTCGCTCGCGAATCCGCGTCCGTCGGTTCTGATCCTGCGAAACCGAGCCACGGGGGCGATGACACGGCTGCCTCTCCGGCTCGACCTTCGCCAGGTCGCGCCAAATTCCGAGAGTGTCCTGACGGTCTCCGAGAATGTACGGCTGCCGCAGGAGCCTGCCGGCTACGATGCCGGGCTGCACTTCCCGGATGCGTCACCGAGCATTGCCCACCGCGTCGAATACGCCGTGCGTCTGGCCACAGACGGAGTGTGGGAGGCCAGGAGCGGCATCCATTGGCTCGGCATCCGGATGGAATTGAAATAGGTGGGAGGCTGTCCGCGGATCTGAAACGCGATGGCTCTGGGTTTCAAGTGGTGGCACCGCCTGGATCTGACATGGGGAGAGGCGTCCTCGCATGATGGTCACGGCCCTCGGCCACGCCGGGCTCGAGCTCGACCACCGCGGCGCCCGTGTGCAGATCGACCCGTGGCTCTCCCCGGAGGGGGCGTTCCAGGCCTCCTGGTTCCAGTGGCCGGACAATAGCCACCTCGTCGACAGAATCGCGCCTCCTCACGCGGTGGTCATCTCGCACGAGCACCTCGACCACGTCGACCCGTGGTGGCTTGCGCGGATGCCCCGGGGCACGCCGATCTATGTGCCGCGCTACCCGCTCGACGTGCTCCGGCGGAAGATCGTGGCGAGCGGGCAGACGGCGGTGCGCGAAGTCGACCCGTGGAATGAAGTCGACGTGGTGCCGGGCGTGCGACTGTTCTTCGCGCCCGAGCGCTCGCCCATGAACCACGACGCGGCGGTGGTGCTGCGGACGGAGAAATACGCGCTGATCAACTGCAACGATACGCGGGTCGACGGGCTCCAGCTCCGTGAGATGCGGGCGCGGATTGGCCATGCCCCCGACCTGCTGGCGCTCCAGGGCGCGGGCGCGTCCTGGTTCCCGATGGCGTACACGCACCTCGATGCCGACGCGAAGGCGAGCCTGTCGTGGCGGAAGCGAATGGCCAAGCTCGGCTACGTCGAGCGCGCTGTCCGCGCGGTCGCGCCCGTGGCGATCCTTCCGTTCGCGGGGCCGCCGTGTTTCCTCGATCCCGAGCTGGGGGCCCTCAACGCCGAGATGGGACCGTACGGAATCTTTCCCGACCCGGGGCAGGTCGCCGCCTGGATGCGCGCGCGCGGTTGGAAGGGCGTGCTGCCCATGCTGCCCGGCGACCAGTACGACCTCGCCACCCGTACCTACGCGGCCGATCCACACTGGAAGGGATTCTCCTTCGATCGCCGCGAGGCGGAGATTGCCGCATACGCGGCGCGCCGTCGCGCCGCGATCGATGCCGTGCGTGCCCGGTATCCGGATCCCACGGAGGATCTCGGTCCGGCGGTGCGGGCGTACTTCGAGGCGCTCTTCGGGATGTCGGCCTACTTTTGCGACAAGATCGGAATGCGCGTCGGGTTGGACGCCACCGGGCCGGGCGGGGGCACGTGGACGATCGATTTCTGCCGGCGCCGGGTGGAGGACGGGCTCGATGCCGTGGCGTATCGGTACACCCTTGCGTCCCGGTGGCTTGCCCCGATCCTCAGACGGGAGGTCCCCTGGGAGGACTTCCTTCTGTCGTGCCGGTTCGCGGTCTGGCGCGACCCCGACGTCTATAACGACCACCTGCTCGGGTTGCTGAAGTTCGCCGACCGCAGCGCGCTCGCGGCGGTCGAGGCCTGGGAGCGGGGCCGCGACGCCGGGGAAACCATCGCCGTCCGAGCCGATGGGCGGTGCTACGAGGTGCAGCGCTTCTGTCCCCACGCCGGGCAGGACCTCGCCGAGGTCGGAGAGGTGGTTCCTGGCGACGTGCTGCGCTGCCTCGGCCACCACTACGAGTACGACCTGCGCACGGGGATCTGCCGCACCGGCGGCGACCTGACGCTGCGCACGCGCCTGGTCGGGTGATGGCTCGACGGGCTCGGGGAGGCTGACCATGCCGAGCCTTCTCATGGTGACCACGGTTCCCGACACCCTCCGGGGCTTCCTGTTGCCGTTCGCCGCGCACTTCCGCCGGCGCGGGTTCCGGGTCGACGCGATGGCCCGCGGGGTCACCGGCTGCCCGGAGTCCGTCGCGGGATTCGACCAGGTCTGGGAAGCGGCCTGGTCACGCAATCCGCTCGACCCGTGGAACCTGGGGACGGCCCGGCGCCGGGTCCGCGACGTGGCCACGGGCGGGGGTTACGACCTCGTACATGTCCACACGCCCGTCGCTGCCTTCGTCACCCGCCTCGCCCTGCGAGGCTGCCGGCGGACCGGCCGGCCGCGCGTCATCTACACGGCCCATGGCTTCCACTTCTATCGCGGGGGCCCGCCGCTGCGCTGCGCGGCGTTCCGTGCGCTGGAGAAGCTCGCCGGCCGCTGGACCGACTACCTCGTGGTCATCAATCGCGAGGACGAGGAGGCGGCCCGTCAGCTGCTGCCGCCGGAGCGGGTGCGGTACATGCCCGGTATCGGCATCGATCTCGAGTGCTATGCACCCGACGCCGTCACGGAGGCGGACGTGGCCCGCGTGCGGGATGAGCTCGGGCTCCAGAGCGCGGAGCGACTCTTCCTGATGATCGCGGAGTTCATCCCGCGGAAGCGCCACCGTGACGCCCTGGCCGCCTTCGCGCGCCTGGACCGCCCGGACGTGCGGCTCGCCTTTGCCGGGACCGGGCCGCTCGTGGAGGAGATGAGGCGGCGGGCGGACGAGCTGAGGATCAGCGACCGCGTCCGCTTCCTCGGCGTCCGCCGCGACATCCCGGCGCTGGTGCGGGCCTCGGTGGCCCTGCTGCTGCCATCCGAGCAGGAAGGGCTGCCGCGGAGCGCGATGGAGTCGCTGAGTTTGGGGGTGCCGGTGATCGGCAGCCGCATCCGCGGCACGGCCGATCTGCTGCAGGGCGCCTGTGGCTTGCTGGTGCCGGTCGGGGACGTGACGGCGCTCGCGGAAGCGCTGGCCCGGGTGCTCGATCACCCGGACGAGTCGCGGGACATGGGCCGCCGCGGCCGCGAGCGAATGGCGGAGTACAACGTGGGCAAGATCATCGAGCTGCACGAGCTGCTCTACGAGGAGGCGCTCCAGAGCTCCGAGCGGGCGACGGCATGATCCGCGTCCTTCACGCCGTGGGCGGCATGGACCGCGGGGGGATCGAGACATGGCTGATGCACGTGCTCCGCCGCATCGACCGCCGGCGGTTGCACATGGACTTCCTCGTGCACACCCAGCGCCCCTGCGCCTACGACCATGAGATTCGCGATCTCGGCGCGCGCATCTTTGCGTGCCCACACCCGCACCGCCCCTGGCGCTACTTCCTCGACCTCGACCGGGTGCTGCGAGAGCACGGCCCGTACGACGTCGTGCACAGCCACCTGCACCGCTTCAGCGGGCTGGTGTTACGCGCCGCCCGCCGCCGGCGCGTGCCGGTGCGCATCGCCCACAGCCATGTGGCGGGCGTCGACAGGGGCGCCGGCCCTATCCGGCGGCAGTATCTGCAGCTGGCGGAGGCGTGGCTGCGGGCCAACGCGACCGTCGGCCTGGCCTGTAGCGTCCAGGCCGCCGAGGACCTTTTCGGCGAGGGCTGGCGCGGCGATCCCCGCTGGCGGGTCCTGTTCTATGGCATCGACCTCGCGCCGTTCTCGGTCGCGCCGGCGCGCGAGCGCGTGCGCGCGGAGCTGGGCCTCGGGCCCGACGCCGTAGTGCTCGGGCACGCCGGTCGCTTCGTGCCGCAGAAGAACCACGCCTTTCTGCTCGAGATCATGGCTGCGGCCAGACGTATCGACACTCGCGTCAGGCCGCTGCTGGTGGGCGACGGGCCGTTGCGCCCGGAGATGGAACGCCGCGCGGCCGAGCTGGGCCTGGAGGCGGTCTTTACCGGCAGCCGGTCCGACGTGCCCCGCCTGATGCTCGGAGCGATGGACGCCTTCGTCTTTCCCTCGCGGTTCGAGGGCCTCGGCCTGGTCCTCATCGAGGCGCAGGCCGCAGGCTTGCCGGTGATCGCCACCGACACCATCCCCGCCGAGGCCACGGTGGCTCGGGAGGCGGTGCAGCGTCTGTCGCTGGCGGATTCGGCCGAGATGTGGGCCCGGGCCGCGCTCGCCGCGCCACGGCCCGACCGTGGGCGCTGCCTGGCCGCGGTGACCGCCAGCTCTTTCAATCTTGCCGCCAACATCGACCGGTTGCTCGCCAACTACGAATCGGGCAGGGGAGTCTTCACGCAGTGATCCCGGACTCGCGATCACGGGCCTAGCGGAAGTACCGGCGCGCGCCGCGCAGGATTCTCGCGGCGCGGCCGGGACGACGGAGGGCCCGATCCCCCACCGAGATGAGGAGAAGTCCCAGGACAAAGCCGCTGACGCCAAGCCGGACGATCGTCGGCGTTCTGGCCAGCCGCACTCCGAGGATGTCGAGGCTCAGCTCGAGCTCGGTCGTCTCGACGGGCGACCACACCGCCGCCGTGACGACGAAGGAGATCGCCGCCGCAATTGGAAGCGCGAGACCGTGAAGGCCAACCGCCATCGCCGCGCGGCCCCACGACTCTCTCGGGGTGCCTGGTCTCATCATCATGAAGACGGCCACGGCCACGCCGGTCGTGCCCCAGATGCCCAGCATGAGCGGGGCCGTCATCATGCCGGGCCTGGCGACGCCGATGATGGTCGTGACGATAAGCACCCAAAGGCCGCCACACACGGCTCCGGCCAGGACGGCGGGGAGCCAGTCTGACCGCTGGGGGCCCGATCGTGAGGACCCCCAGAGTACGCCTCCGGCGAGAAGGCAGATGACGAGGTCGGGCCGGGCGCTTTTCGAGGAGGCGGCAAGGGCGTTGGACAGGTGGGCAACGAAGCCGATCAGGTCCATGGGGGATGGATGTTAGCGCATCGACCACCGGGAAGGCCACCCGGCCGTGACTACGGCCACGAGCGCGGCCCGTGTGGTGCGTGTTTCTAGTCGCGTCGCGCGGCTGTGGCGACCCTCTCCCAGAGGCGCGCTGCTTACTGTTTGCGCGCGGCGGAACCCTCGAGGAGCCAGTCGATGGCGGCGTCGAATTCGGTAGCTTCCTTGCTCGACGTAGCGGCCGGCTCACGTGGGGGATCTGCCGGGGCTTGCGGCGCCGGCGGCGGCCCGCGGCGCTCCGCTCTGGGTCGGGCTGACGCGAGGGGGGGCGGCGACGGCGGAGTGACGCTTGCCGCCGCCGGTGGCGCGACGGCTGGGATGGGCGTCGCGAGAGTGGGCACCGGGAGCACCTCAGGAATCGGAACACTCGCCGCCGCGGGCGCACTGACCGGCAGGGGCTTGACCGTCGGCGGCGCCGGCCGGGCGAGCGGGGGAGGCGCCCAGAGAGGCGGCGCGAGCAGACCCCAGCCCACACCCACGGCGATCGACGCCGCGAGGGCGCCGCCGCCCACGATCGCGGCGTTCCGCTTCCACCGCGTCACCGGGGTGTTCGCCTCCTCCCACAGGAGATTCAGGAGGTTCTGAATCGACGGGCG
>Ga0137397_10000919_pt1 | contig 20425 bp, 16 predicted proteins | sample czorhiz116metaG_FD_106658 | JGI IMG/M metagenome (GOLD analysis project Ga0137397, IMG submission 106658) | Vadose zone soil microbial communities from Angelo Coast Range Reserve, California, USA - czorhiz1.16 metaG | ecosystem: Environmental > Terrestrial > Soil > Vadose zone | place: USA... | reverse complement strand
TCGGGCAGGTCGGGCGCGAGCCGGGTCTGCAGCTCGACGCGATTCCGGTGCACCTCGCCCAGGATCAGTGGGATGACTTCGAGAACGACCTGGTTGATGTCCAGTCCGTCCCGGCGCGGCGGCACATTCTTGACCAGAGCCTGGATGCGACCGATGACCTCGGCGGCCCGGTTGCCGCCTTTGACGATACGTCCGAGGGCTTGGCGCACTTCCTCCAGGTCGGGCGGCTGGGCAGCAAGCCAGCGCAGACCGGCGCCGGCATTCGTGATTGTCGCGGCGATCGGCTGTTTGATCTCATGAGCGATCGCGGCGGTCAGTGCTCCCACCGTCGTCACGCGCGCGACGTGTGCCAGCTCCCCCTGCGCCTTGTGCAGCGCCTCCTGCGCACGTTTCCGTTCGGTCAAGTCGAGCACGAAGGAGACGCCTACGTCTTGTCCTTCGAAGGCCGCCGCGCCGACGAGCACCGGAACGCGGCTGCCGTCTTTCCGGAAGTACTCCTTCTCGAAAGGTTCGCAGCTTCCTGTCGCCCTCAGCTGAGCTACCCCGCGCTGGCTCACGCCAAGCCATTCGGCGGGGGTCATCTCCGTCCATCGCATCCGTCCGGAGGCGAGATCTTCGCGGTCGTATCCCACCATTTCGAGAAAAGCGTCGTTGGCCTCGAGGATCCGGCCTTCGAAGTGCGCCACCACGATCCCGATGATGTTCGAGTCGACCAGCCGGCGGATCTTCGCTTCCCGCTCTTGGAGATCCCTGTAGAGCCGGGTGTTCTCCAGCGAGATCGCCGCTTGCGACGACAACAGGTTGAGCACGGCGAGACGGGCCGGCGTGAAGACGTGCGGTGCCAGATTGTTCTCGAGATAGAGCGTACCGACCAGCTTGGCCTGCTTCACCAAGGGCAGGCAAAGGATGGATCGGGCGTGCGCTTGACGGATGTACTGGTCCGCGGAGAACGGGTTCTGCGTCGAGGCGTCATCCAGGATCACGCTCTGCCGCGTCCGGATCACCGTGCGGAGAATGGACTCGGGCAGCTCGGTCGGTGTCACCGCGTTCCGGCGGAGCCTCACCTCGACCGTCTTGTGGTCGGTTCGGGCCTCTGCTTCGATCTGCAATGTGTCGCCCCGGAGGAGAATGAGCAGACCGCGCTCCGCGCCGGCATGTTCGAGGGCGATGGTCATCAGCGTTTCGACGAGCCGGTCGAGGACGATCTCCCCGGAAATGGCTTGCGAGGCCTTGACCACCGCGCCGATGTCCAGCTGCTCGAGCGCGGCGCCGAACGTGGCGGTGGAAGAGGCCACCGCGTGGTCCTCGCGGAGCCGCGGATGGGTCTCTTCGAGCTGCCGGACCTTGCCCTCGGCGCCCCAGCGCAGATAACAGGACTTCGCGTTCCGGAGATAGGCGTGGGCGTTCGTCTCGAAGCCGCGCGCCGCGTAGAACCGCGCGGCGATTTCGTTGGCGAGTGCCTCGTTGTGGACGAAGCCGTTCGCGCGGGCCGAGCCGATCGCTCGCTCGTAGAGGCGCATGGCATCGAGGTCGCGACCTTCGATGCGTGCGATCTCGGCGGCCACCAGCGCGGCGCGGTTCTCGAAATTCTCCGGGCAATTCTCCGCCCATGTTTGGAGCTGTTCTTGGTGGGCTCTCAATGCCTCGAGATGCTGCTTTCCCTGGCCGGGAGATGCGGAATCCCACAATGCCGCCCGGCACAGGCCGCCGTACAAGTGATACTCCGCCAATTCAAGATTGGATGGCGCTGTCCAGAGCAGCGGCTCCGCCTTCAAGGCGGCATCGAGGGCAGAAACGGAGTCGGCGGCGAAGAAGCGAGCCTGCAGCTTTCGGATCCAGTAAAAGCACACGGGTTGCGCGACTACCGGATCATCCTCCAAATGGCGCTCGAACCGAAGCTCATCGAACTGTCGATCGTCAAATGAGCCGAATCTGGAGGTCAACCCACGGAGTGTCCGGACGAGACCGAGCTGTGCTGCGGTGACGTCAATCACGAAACCAAACCCTGCCTTCTGCGACAACTCGAGGCCATTCTCGGCTTCACGTTGCACCTCCGCCAGCGGATCTCCCGCTGCAAGGAGGTTCGTGTTCAGGTTGATGCGGCTGTACAGGGCAAAGACGAGGTCGCCGATCCTGTTCGCCACCTCGAACGTCTGATGGATCAGGTCACGGCCAGCCCGGACATGTTTCGTCCATGGCATCACGTGACTTCCGAAGACCATGTAGGTCCTGGCCTGGAAGCGATTCAAGCCACGCTGTTCGACCAGGTCATGGCCGAGCCGGCCGAATCGAAATCCGTCCTTGTAGTTGCCGAAGTGCGGTCCGGCTACCTGGCCAAGCCAGACGTAGGCAACACACGCCCCGTCGCTGTTGCCCCGCTCGAGGCTGAGATTGACCGCCCTGCAGATGGCCAGTGAAAGAAGGTTCGCATCCGTGAACAATGCCGGCGGCAAGACCTTGGTCAGGACATCCAGCGTCGCCAGGGACGCCGGGTCGCTCATCAAGGGCAACTCGATGAGCTCCTCGATCTTGCGGCTTCCCAGCCTTGACCAGATCCGCTCGTATTCCCGTCGCGCTTCCTCTGCTGTCGGATGCGGCGCCCAGTCCGTGCCCAGATGTCGGAGGTAGTCCAGACAGATGGCGACCGCGCGGTCGCTCTGATCGAGGGTCGAGTACACATCCACGCGCAAGCACGCGACGGTCGCTTCCTCGACCGTGTCGACGGCGCGGGTTGAAAGCATGGTCAAGCGATCTGCCGCGGCGGCGAGCTCGCCAGTCAGGAACTCGCATTCGGCCCGGTCCAATTCCAGGGCGAAGGTGAGCCCATGCCGGCGCTCCCACCGGTCGTCCGCCAACAGCGCCGCGCCAGCGATCAGATACTTGAGCGCCGAGGCGTAAGCGGTGGAGGCCTTGGCGCGCTTGCCTGCGGCCAGGTTTAGCTCGGCCAGCCTCTCGCGTTCGTCTCGGACGGTGATCAACGCCGCGCCGTGGTTGAGCTGATTGACGATCTCGAAGATCGCCTCCCCCTGCTCGTCGAGAGGCGTCTGCGCCACGAGCAACCTCCCGATCCGGAGGTGGACCTCGGCCCGTGATGGTTCCGGGATCAACGAATAGGCGGCTTCCTGCACCCTGTCGTGGGTGAACTTGTACGAGCCGTCCTGGCGCTCGATCAGCTCCTGACGGACGGCCTCCCATAGAGAGGCGTGGACCTGCTCCTCCGACGCCCCGAGAACCATCGAAAGCGTCGCGATCCCGGCGACGTTGCCCAGACAGGCCAGCTGTTGCAACGCCGTCTGCGTTTCGGCCGGGAGGCGGGTCAGCTTCCCGACCATGAAGTCCACTACATTGTCGGTGTAGCCCTTGGCGTGGATGCGATCGAGATCCCAGGACCAGCGGGCGGCCTCATGGTCGAAGGTCAGCAAGCCCTCTTCGGCGAGTGCGTAAAGGAACCGGATCGAGAAGAATGGGTTGCCGGCGGTTTTCTCATGCACGAGTTGCGCGAGCGGCACGGCCGATGCCGGTTCGCAGCGAACAGCATCCGCAATCAACTGCTCGAGGTGTTCACGAGCGAGAGGCGCAAGCGTGATCTCCTCTATCTTCCCGCCGGCGCTCTTGATGGCTTCAAGCTTGCGCTTCAGCGGATGAGCGGCATCGACCTCGTTCTCCCGATAGGCGCCGATCAGCATCAGGTGACGCACATCCGGCTGGGTCAAGAGATTCTCCAACAGATCGAGGGTCGCCGCGTCCAACCATTGCAAATCGTCGAGAAAGAGCGCCAGCGGATGTTCCGGGCGGGCGAAGACGCCGATGAACCGTCGAAACACGAGTTGGAAACGGCTCTGTGCCTGCTGTGACGGCAGCGCCGGGACCGGCGGCTGGTCACCGATGATGAGCTCCAGCTCAGGCGCCAGGTCGATCATGAGCAGGCCGTTCGGGCCCAACGCCTCGAGAAGGGCGTCGCGCCAGCCAGCCAGGTCGGTGTCGCTCTTGCCCAGCAGCGGGCGGATCAGGCCCTGAAAAGCCTGCGCAAGCGTCGCATAAGGGATGTCGCGCTTGTACTGGTCGAGCTTGCCGGACGCGAAGAGGCCGCGCGGCGGTACGAGCGACTTGTGAAGCTCATTCACCACCGAGGATTTGCCGATGCCGGAAGAGCCGGAGACCAGGACCAACTCGGGAGCCCCGTCAGCGACGACGCGGTCGAACGCCGCCAGCAACGTGTCGATTTGACGCTCCCGCCCGTACAGCCGCTCCGGGATCTGCAGACGGTCGGACACGTCTTGCGTACCGAGTGGGAACGGGTCGATCCGCCCGAACGCTTCCCATGCGGCAAGGCACCGCCTGAGATCAGCCTCGACACCGGCCGCGGTCTGGTAGCGGTCCTCTGCGGTCTTGGCGAGGAGCTTCATCGCCGTCGCCGAGAGCGGCCCCGGGATGCCCGCGACCCGCTCGTCGGGCGGGACCGGTTGCCGTGCGATGTGACAGTGCACCCATTCCATCGGATCAGCGGCAGCGAAGGGCAGCGTCCCCGTCAGCATCTCGTAGAAAGTGACGCCGAGCGCGTACAGATCGCTGCGGGAGTCGACCGAGCGGTTCATCCGACCGGTCTGTTCCGGCGCCATGTACGCGAGCGTTCCGGCGATCACCTCGGGCGGCTCGGGTCCCCGATGCTCGCGGGGCAGCCGGGAGGCAATCCCGAAACCGGTGAGCCAAGCGCGGCCCCCTTCCATGTCCACCAGGACGTTCGCGGGCTTGACGTCCTTGTGGATGAGGCCCCGCGCATGCATCCGGCGGAGTGCAACTGCGAGCGGAATGGCGATGCGGAGGAATCCGGTCACTTCGAGCGGCCGGCCCAGCAAGCGATCCAGCGGGTCGCCGCCGGGGTCCTCTAGCACCAGCGACATTCGCCCTTCCCGCGGGACGAGGGCCAGCGGCCGCGCCGCCCACTCAGGGTCGAGGAGCGCCCTGAGCGCGTATTCGTGTTCGAGGCGCTTGAGCAACTCGCGCGCAGCCTGTTCCCCGGTTGGCGCAACCAACAGGATGGGATCCAACCCGTCGCCGGAGCCTCGGTAGAAGTTGACCTCGCCCTCTCGAAGTGCCGAGAACACGTAGCCGGAGAGCTCCCTGGCGCTTTCGGGCTGAGGCGCCCGCGAGAGGACAGGACCGATGGAGGCGCGATCCGACAATTCGACGATCCCTTCCTTCACCGGACCGAGCGTCGCAGTCCTGCTCGCAGCGATCTATGCGCCGCCGCCGCGGTGAATTCAAGGTGGCGGACGAGGCTCTGAAAGGCCTGGCCGCGCCAACGACTCCGCTCCTCCAACCGGGAAGTGCGTGCTGTTCGCTTCATAGACAAAGATCCCTATACGAAGGTGTGATGAATCGCCTTCCCGCGATGCGGATCTCATCAGATCCATGGCGGACAGATACTGCCGCCCGAAGGCGAGATGTCCGGCGTGGTCACCTCGAGCGGGGGTTGCCCTATGGGCGAGAGACACCGTCCTGTCTACGTCGTCGACGACGACGAGTTGATCCGCGACTCTTTGGCAAGCTTGTTCCGCTCGGCGGGCCTGCCGGTGGTGACTCTTGCGTCCGCTCAGGAATTCCTCGTCCGCTCGCGAACCGAAGAGGCGGGCTGTCTGGTGCTGGATGTCCTCTTGCCGGGCCTGAGCGGGCTCGATCTGCAACAGGAGCTCGCCAAGGCGAACGCTCGGATCCCGATCATCTTCCTCACCGGCCACGGCGACATCCCCATGTCGGTGCGCGCGATGAAGTCCGGCGCCCTGGAGTTCTTCACGAAGCCGTACGACGACCAGTCCGTGCTGGCAGCCGTCCGGCAGGCGATGGCGCGCGCGGACGACGCGGCAAACAGGCGAAAGAGCGGGACGCAAACCTCCCTGGACACGATCATCGGCAGCAGCCCGACGATGAAGGCGGTGCTGAGACGAGCCACGATGGTGGCGCAGACCGATTCGACCGTCCTCATCCTGGGCGAGACGGGCACCGGGAAGGAGCTGGTGGCACGCGCGATCCACGCGCTCTCGTCTCGCTCGGGAAGGCCGCTGGTGAGCATCAATTGCGCGGCCATCCAGCCGTCGTTGATCACTTCCGAGCTGTTCGGCCACGAGAAAGGATCGTTCACGGGAGCGTTGCATCAGCGGGCGGGACGGTTCGAGCTCGCCGACGGCGGAACCATGTTCCTTGACGAAGTCGGCGATCTGCCCGCGGAGACGCAGGTCGCGCTGTTGCGCGTGCTGCAAGAGCGCGAATTCCAGCGGGTCGGCGGCAACCAGACCATCCGGGTCGACGTCCGGATCGTCGCGGCCACCAATCGCGACTTGAAGGCAGCAATCGCGGACGGCAGGTTCCGGAGCGACCTCTTCTACCGGCTCAACGTCTGTCCCATCCACATCCCGCCGCTTCGGGAACGCAAAGAAGACATCCCGCAGCTCGTCGAGCACTTCCTGCGGATGCGCGCGGGGGGGACGGCAAAGCAGGTCCGCAGCGTAGACGCGGCCACGTTGGAGAGGCTCCAGAGCTACTCCTGGCCGGGGAACATCCGCGAGCTGCAGAACGTGATCGAGCGCTGGGCGATCGGCTTGGACGCCGAGGAGCTCTCCGTTGGAGAGACCATGAGTGCCGCCCCGGGTCCGCTCGAAAGCGCCGGACCTGGCGCCGAACCGCCCCCCGGCACCTCGAACTTCTACCAGCACAGGGAGGCGGTGGAGCGCAAGCTGATCGAACGAACGATGATCGCGGCGGGCGGCAACCAGTCCGAGGCGGCTCGACGCCTGGGACTGAACCGCGGATCGTTCGTCAAGCTGCTGAAGAAGTATCGCCCGATGACCGGCTGAGCAAGACCCGCGGTGAATTCAAGATGGGCTCGCCGCGAAATGTCCGGTTGACCGGCTGAGCAGTACCGCCTCCTGTCTCCCCCGTCGACGACGATCTGCAGACGTGATCCCGGATGGATCAACGCCGGCGCGTCGACAGGCGCCACTCCTCGATTCGGCGCATGGCGCAACGCTTGCACCGAGCCGCCGACAGGAGGAATCATGAAGCTCGTCGGCTCGGTGGTACTTCTCGCACTCTTCGCGCTAGCCGGGTACCCCCAGCTCGGATCACCGGCCAAGAAGAGCCCCACCGGTTTCGGCCTGGTGGACAAGTCCGGGAACATTCGCAAACCGGCTGGCTACAGAGAGCATTACGAGTCGTTCGGAGCTTATAGCGTCGTCGATCCCAAGAGTGGTGCGGAGGAGCTGCACTACACCTGGGCTTCGCCCGGCACCGCGGAGTACTACCGCAAGACCGGCAACTTTCCCGACGGAGCCGTGCTGGTCAAGGAGACCTTCGCGACCGATCACGGTCCGATGACGACCGGAGAGGCGCATTGGGCGACGACCACGGGGGTTTGGTTCGTCATGATCAAGGACAGCAAAGGGCGCTTCCCTGGCAATCCGCTCTGGAGCGACGGATGGGGATGGGCCCTTTTCAAACCTGACGCGCCGGACAAGCAGGTCGCGACCAGCTTCACGAATGACTGTAAGGGCTGCCACATCCCAGCGAGCTCGACGGACTGGGTGTACGTGCAGGGTTATCCGGTCCTCTCTTCACCGTAACCGGCACACCATGATGGGTGCCGGTGTACACACTTCCGCGTCGGTGACGTACTTGAACTGCCAGTTCATGTCACGGCAGAGGTCGTACCGCTGAGAGCGTTCGAGCTTCGGCATCGTCACCCCTCCTTGTGCGGTCCCAGCAGTCCTGGGCTCCTCACGTGAGGTGAGAGGGCGGATGCGCGTGGATCCCTGGTCTCCATGACCTACGGAGTGATCTGTTTCTCGCTCTTCTTCAGCTTCGTCGGCACCGTGCTCGGCGGAATCTGGGCCGATCAATCCTGGGGACGATTCTGGGGCTGGGACCCGAAGGAGAACGGCGCGCTCCTCATCGTCCTCTGGAACGCGATGATCCTCCACGCTCGCTGGGGCGGGTACGTCCGCGAGAAGGGGATCATGGCGATGGCCATCTTCGGGAACGTCGTCACCAGCTTCTCCTGGTTCGGCGTCAACATGCTCGGCATCGGTCTGCACTCCTACGGGTTCATGGAGGGCGCTTTCAGGGCGCTGGCGGGATTCATCGCCTCCCAACTCGTGCTGATGGGACTCAGCCTCTTGCCGCGGCACTTCTGGAAGCTGCGCGCCGCTGCCGGGGAGACCGCGTGATCGCGCAAGACGGGAGGGTGGCCGCCCGCGAGGTACACATCGATCCAGAACGGATCACCGAGGACAATCGATCGTCCGCTCCTGCGGCGACTGAATCGTGGTGCCCGGCAACGCAGCCTCGTGTGCAGTGCCCTCGACAGGCAGCGTGAACTGAATGGTCGCGCCGGGGCCGGCTTTGCGCGAGGCCCAGATGCGTCCACCGTACTGCTCGACGATCGAACGGCAAATGGATAGACCCATGCCCGTGCCGTCAGCCTTGGTCGTGTAGAACGCGTCGAATACGCGCTCGCAGCTCTCCGAGCTCAGTCCCGGCCCGGAATCCTGCACCGCGACGAGGATCCCGCCCGACGCGTCCTTCTGCGTCGTGATGAGCAGCTCTCGCGATCCCTGGCTGACGCCACTCATCGCTTCCACGGCATTCATGATCAAATTCAGGATCACCTGCTGCAGCTGCACTCGATCCGCTTGAATGAGCGGCACGTCATCCCCGAGTCGCGTCTCGACCGAAACGCCGTTCTTCAGCGCTTCGCCACGGGTCAGGGTCACGAGTCCAAGGATTGCCTCGTTGACATCCGAGGGCTCCTTTCGTGGAGGCGTCTTCTTGAACATGGCGCGGATCCGGGTCAGGATGTCGGTGGCGCGCTTGCCCGCTTCGATGACACCAGTCAGCGCCCGCTGCACCTCGTCCAGTTCTGGCGGTTCGGCACGCAACCAGTTCAGGGCTGCCCGAGCGTGGGTGATTCCCGCGGTCATCGGCTGAATGACTTCGTGGGAGATCGAGGCCGCCAGCTGTCCCATCGTCGTGACGCGATTGACGTGCGCGAGCTCCGCCTGCGCCTCACGCAACGCTTCCGAGGTCCGCTGCAGGTCGCTCGTTCGTTCGACGACACGCCGTTCGAGCTCCTCAGTCAGCTTCTTGAGCTCGGCCTTTGCTCGCTTGAGGGCGGCGGTTTCGACGACGACCCAGTTCCCGTGTCGCTTTGCCAGGACGAACTGGTGCGTACGCACCACGTCCAGGATTTGAGGAGCGCCGCAGCCCTCGAGCGGGTACGTGCAGAGCACGGCGAGGCGCTGATTCCCGATCACCTCGTTCAGGCCATCCTCGTACTCGCAGAAGGGGCTCCAGTTCTGCTTCGAAAGCCCGGTCGTGTCCCCTGTGACTCTCACGCCGGCGTAGCCCTTGCCCGATAAGCTGGCGAGTTTCTCGTGCCAGCTGTTCGTCGCTCTCTTGCCGTCGAAAGTGCCACCCGGGAAAAGCCAGTCGCGGGCGGGCACGATTTCCAAACGTGAACTGTCGAGGTGTCGATCCAGGTCAGGGACCGCACCTTTGAGGGCGTCCCTGGCTTCGTTGACCGTCAAGGGCTCGGCGACGATCCAGAGGCAGTACTCGCCGCTCTCCAATCCCGACTTGCAATACGAAATCAACGTGTCGAGCAGGTCTTCCCTGGTCTCGTAGAAAAGGCAGAAGTGGGCACCCCAGGCCGCCACGTCACCAACGACATCGATACCCGCCTTGTATTCCTCGATTGCCACGGGTCACCTCCAAACCTCCAACCCCAATACTGCTCGTTCGCCATCGGAAGGCCTTCGGTCCACCTCCTTTCGAGCCGGAGTGCCACGTACATGTGGTCCAGGACGTCCGGCCGGCGATGCGCCGTCGCTCGCGTTCACCCCGTCCTCGAACGTGGTGCGTCAGGAACGCTAGCAGATTCGCCCGGCGCTCAGTAGCTGGCCGTTCGTCCGCATTCCTGCTGGCAAGTGGGCTCAGCCGGCACCGCTGACGCCGCCGGGTCGCGGACACGTCCGCCCCTCGAATGACGGCAGGTGATCCACCCGGGATCAGATCTTGCGGATCGGCTGTCGACGATGGAACCAGCAGGACCTCCGTTCCAGTCACACGCGTCGTTGGCGCGACTGCTGCAATAGGGTCGTTCACGCACATGCCCGCTTCACGCGGGCCGGAGAAGGGATGGAAATGAAGCTCGCCAGCATCGGGGTCGTTCTCGCGCTGATCGCTCTGGCAGGCTACCGGGAGGCCAGGTCACAGGTGCACAAGACCTGCGACGGTTTCGATCTGGTGGACAAGTCCGGGAACATCCGGAAACCGGTCGGCTATCGAGACCACTACCAGATCCTCGGCACGTTTACCGTACTCGATGCAATACCCATGGCCAGCGGCAGTGAGCGTGGGGCGGAGATTCATTACACCTACGCTTCACCTGGCACGGCCGAATACTACCGCAAGACTGGCCAGTTTCCCGATGGAGCCGTGCTCGTCAAGGAAGTCTTCGGGAGCGACCACGGCCCACTGACGACCGGCGACGCGCACTGGGCTTCGGGAACGAAACAATGGTTCGTGATGATCAAGGACGCGAAAGGACGCTTCCCCCAGAATCCGCTCTGGAGTGACGGATGGGGATGGGCGCTCTTCAAGCCCGACTCGCCCGACAAGCAGATCGCGACGGGCTTCGCGAAGGACTGCCAGGGCTGCCACATCCCGGCCAGCTCGACGGACTGGGTGTACGTCCAAGGTTATCCGGTTCTCTCTTCGAAGTAAGCAGCGGTCCCCGATCGCTGCCGGGTTGTTTCAACCACAAAAGAAAGGAGATGCACTGATGAAGAAGTATCTGGTGTCGATGATCGTCGTGGGTGCTCTGGTTGCGGTGAGCTTGCTGGTCTTCAAGACGAGGCCCGCCGCTGCGCAAACTGAAGAATCGCTCGTCGTCTACGATTCGCAGGGCAGGCTGAAGGTGCCGGACCCGGCCGTCTTTCGCAAGTGGGTCTTCGTCGGTGCTCCCCTGACTCCCGAGGGCCTCAATAATGGGAAGTACAACTGCAACGCGGGCGGAACGAACTGTACCAGGGCGAACTTCCCCGAATATCATCATGTGTACATCGAAAGGAAGAACGTCGACGCGTATCTGAAGACCGGGAATTTTCCCGAGGGAACGGTCATCATCAAAGAGCTGACTCGCGTCTTGAAGCCGACTTTCAACGACGGGTCCCGGAAGGAGCCATCGGGCCGCGGCTTCTTCAACGGCGAGTTCAACGGGATCGACATGACCATCAAGGACAGCCAGCGGTTCGCCAAGACGAACGGGTGGGGCTTCTTCACTTTCGGGCACCATCCGCTGCCGTACAACGAGTCGGCTGCGGAATCCCCTGCAAGCGAATGCGCCATCTGCCACCAGACGTTCGTCTCGAAGACCGACATGACCTGGATTCAGTTCTATCCCATCCTCCGGGACGGGAACCCCACTAATTCGGGACGGGAACCGCACTAAATAGAGAATCAAGCCTTTCACAATAAGGAGCACACAATGGGTATGACCAAGGGAGATGTCATGGGTATGGGAATGAGCAAGGAAGCAGGCATGTCAAGGCAGACGGGTATGTCGAGCGGGCAAGCGGGCCATCTCTACATCCAAACCAATGAGGTCAAGAACACGATCATTCACTACCATCGTTCCGCCAACGGCACGCTCACAGAGGTGGAACGTGTCGCCACCGGCGGTAAAGGTTCGGGGACTTTCAAGCCGATCAGCGGTCAGGAGAGCGCGCCGAATTCGTTTGAGGGAGCCTGTAGCGTCATCCTCTCATCGGATCACAAGCTTCTGTTTGCCACCAACGGCGGCGACAATTCGGTTTCCAGCTTCGCCGTGGGCGACCAGGGCAAGCTCAGGCTGATCGACACCAAGCCGACGGGGAACGCTGTAGAGGGAAAGAGCGGTACTGCGAAATCGCTGGCCTACTCGCCCTCGAAGGGCATGCTTTACGTGGTCCATTCGTTCGGGCCCGATCATATCCGGCTCATGTCGGTCTCCAGTGATGGCAAGCTTACGCCACGCATGGAGCGGTACACGGCGAATACACCGGAGAAACCAAACCGTGTTCCAACCATGGGTGTGCTCTCACCAGATGAGAAGTTTTTCCTTGTCGGCACCACGTTCGATGTGCCCATTGCGATCTCCGGCACCTATCCGGACGGTTCACCAATTCTCTGGGTGCCTGGTCCAAACGGTAAACCAACGTTCGTGGCTTCGAATGCACCAGATCCCGACGGCATCGTCATCTTCCGCGTGGGTGCAAACGGCACGCTCAGCGACCCCTCGTTCCAGGACGGAGGGGGCGCTTCTCCCTTCTACATCGCTTTCCTACACGACCGACCGGATACATTCATCCTCGGTTATGCCGTCGCTGACGGAGTCAGCATGTGCCGCATTGATGAAGACGGCAGAATTGGCGTCAGCAAAATCGTACGGATCAACACAAAGCGAGGCGCGGCCGCTGAACTTTGCTGGCTGGCAGTCTCCCCCGATGACCGACTCGTGTACGCTACGGTTTTCGGGTACAGCAACGTCAGCACCTTCCATATCGACGGCCCCGAGCTCAGAGTCGCGAAGGATCCTGCGTGCCCCGACGTCGAGGGCGATGGCACCTTCAGGGGGCTTTGTGGAGACGTCAGCAGCGGCCCCAGCGACAACTGGATTTCCCCGGATGGGGCTTATCTCTACCAGATTTACGGGAATGCTTCGAAGCTGGTGGGGTACGCCACCAAACCGGACGGCTCGCTGGAGGAAGTAACCAGCGTGGCGATCCCTTATAACAGTCCGGAAGGGTTGGCGGGATTCTGATTCCGGTCAACGGGGGCGCGCGACGTCGCGCCCCCGTTGTGCGGAGCGATCACCATGTCGAAGAAGATGAAAGAAATGCGGCCGGAAGGACGGGGCGGCGTGCATCGCCGAGAGTTTCTCCGGATGGTCGCGGGCGCTGCGGCTGGAGCCGCCGTCGCCGGCGGGATGCCGGAAGTTGCTGCTGCAAAAGCTGCCGGCGTTTCCCCGATGTCGAAAAAGCGGAGCTCGTCGCATTCTCGTGGCGGGCATCTCTACATGCAGACGAACGAGGTGCGCAACGCCATCATTCACTATCGTTGGGCGGCGAGCGGCGCATTGACCGAGGTGGAACGTGTGGCAACGGGCGGCACCGGCTCCGGGGATCTGAGCCCCATCTACCACACCAACCGGCCGAACGACTTCGAAGGTGCGGGCAGCGTCATTCTCACGCCGGATCGTCGCTTTCTGTTCGCGACCAACGGCGGCGACAATTCGGTCTCCAGCATCGCTGTAGACGAGGAAGGCCGGGTCTCGCTGCTCGACGTCGAGCGGACGGGGAACCCCACAAACGGTGGCGCTAAATCGCTGGCCTATGCCCCTTCGAGCAGCACGCTTTTCGTGGTGCACTCGTTCGGCCCCGACCATCTCCGGCTGATGTCGGTCGACGCCAAAGGCAAACTCGCGGCGCGTCCGGAGGCATACTCGGTGAGCACGAGGGACTGGCCCAATCGCTTGCCCACGATGGCCGTGCTCGCGCCCGAGGGGAAATTCCTCATTCTAGGCACCGCGCTCGACGAGCTGCCCAGTAGAAAAAATCCGGACGGCTCACTGATCCTCTGGATCCCGCGGCCAGACGGCACACTGCATTTCATCGCTTCGAATGCACCAGACCCCGACGGCCTGGTCGTATTCCCGGTGGGCGGGGACGGTACGCTCGGCGCCGCCTCGCTCTACGACGCCAAAGGCGCTTCTCCGTTCTACGTCGCCTTCCTGCGCAACCGGCCGGACACCTTCATCATCGGGTATGCCGTTTCGGATGGGCTTGCCATGTGCCGCATCGACGCGGACGGTAGAATCAGCGTCATCAGTCCGCTCGTGCAGATCGACACGAGCGCAGGCCTGCCTTCCGAGCTGTGCTGGCTGGCCATCTCGCCCGATGACCGATTCGTGTACACCTCGAACTTCGGTTACAGCACCGTCAGCAGCTACCGCATCGACGGCAACGTGCTCTCCATCGCGAAGGATCCCGCGGGCCCGAAGGTTCCGGGAGATGGCAAATTCAGGGCGCTCAATGGAACCGTGGGCAGCGGACCGAGCGATAGCTGGCTGACGCCGGATGGCGCCTGTCTCTACCAGATCTACGGGAACGCCTCGAAGTTGGTGGGCTACGCCACACGGCCGGACGGCTCTCTCGAGGAGATCACCCGCGTGACGATTCCCTACAACAGCCCGCAGGGCTTGGCGGGATTCTGACTCCGGACAACGCGGATGCGATGACCGGCTAGGAGCGCACATGGGCATCATCTCTCGAGGCTTTTCTGGTCGGCGAACCGGGGCGGAGGACAGGCTGCCGCCAGGCCAGTACCTCACCACCGATTTTCCCGTCCTGTCCGCCGGCCCGACCCCGCAGGTGCCGCTCGACCGATGGAGACCCATGGAAGGAGCAGCGGTACTCGAGCGACGAGTGATGTTGAGGTGATCAATGATCAAACCCGACCGCGAGAACACTGGCAGGCTGACGGCAGGCGGCGATGCCTCGAGTGACGGCACGGATGTCCGCGACGAGCACGCCGCGACGCACGGCGCCCCGGTCGCGCATTTCAGCATGACCGTCAACGGCCAGGTTCGCGCCATGACGGTCGAGCCTCGCACCACGCTACTCGATGCGTTGCGTGGTGAGCTCGGCTTGACGGGTACGAAGAAAGCCTGCGACCGGGGCGAATGTGGAGCATGCACTGTCCATATCGAGGGCCGCCGCGTTCTCTCTTGCATGACCCTGGCGGCGATGCAGGACGGCAAGCGGATCACCACCATCGAAGGGTTGGCTCGCGACGGAAACCTGCACCCGCTGCAGGCGGCGTTCATCGAGCACGATGGCTTCCAGTGCGGGTTCTGTACATCCGGGCAGATCATGTCGGCCGTCGCGATGATCGAAGAGGCGAAAGCGGGCTGGCCGAGCGCCGCCACGGCTGACGTTCGGAGCCCATTCGTGGTGGCGGATCTGTCGGACGCGGAGATTCGTGAGCGGATGAGCGGCAACCTCTGTCGCTGCGCTTGCTATCCCAACATCGTCGATGCCGTCGCCGAAGCGGCGGCGGGGAGCTGAACGATGCACCCCTTCGCGCTTTCTAGAGTCGACGATCCAGCGGCTGCCATCGCGGCCCACGTCCGGGACCCCGAGGTCGCTTTCATCGCGGGCGGCACGGACCTGATCGGCCTGATGAAGGACCGCGCGGCGCTCCCCGCGCGTCTGCTCGACATCAATGGGTTGCCCGGCATGGCGCGGATCGAAGCGTTGGCAAACGGCGGCCTGCGGATCGGGGCACTGGCCCGGATGAGCGATGTGGCCGCGGACACCGAGGTGCGGCGACGCTTCCCCGTCATCGCGGAAGCGCTGCTGTTTGCCGCATCCGGCCAGCTTCGCAACATGGCATCCATGGGTGGCAACATCATGCAGCGCACCCGCTGCGCCTATTTCCGCGACGAGGATGATCCGCCGTGCAACAAGCGGCGTCCTGGCTCCGGCTGCTCGGCGCTGCACGGCTTCAATCGCAATCACGCCATCTTCGGATGGTCCGACGCGTGCGTTGCCACCAATCCATCCGATCTGGCCGTGGCGCTGGCGGCCCTGGACGCGACGGTCGTGGTGCGCGGGCCCGCTGGCGAACGAACGATCCCCTTTGCGGATTTCCATCGTCTACCCGGCGATACCCCGGAGCGCGACAACGCAGTCGAGCGAGGCGACCTGATCATCGCGATCGAAGTGCCGGCAAGGGCGGAGGGACGCGGCTCGCATTACCTGAAGCTGCGCGATCGCCAGTCCTACGAGTTTGCGCTCGTCTCGGCGGCGGCCGCTGTCGCCGTCGATGGGCGACGCATCCGCACGGCGCGGCTCGCCCTGGGCGGCGTAGCGCACAAGCCCTGGCGCCTGACCGCAGCTGAAGCGGCGCTGCGCGGGGCTTCGCTCGACGACATCACCGCGCTCAAGCTGGCGATCGCTACATCCTTCACCGATGCCCGCCCGCTCGCCGACAATGCCTTCAAGGTCGAGCTTGCCCAGCGCATCGCCCGGAGCGCGCTGGTGGCGGCGGGAGCCCGCGCATGAGCGCAATCGGACGCCCGATCTCACGCATCGACGGACGGCTCAAGGTGACCGGAGGCGCGCGCTACACGGCTGACATTCCAGTCGAGGGCACGATCCACGCCGCGATCGTCCATAGCACCATCGCGAACGGCCGGACGGTGTCGATCGGTGTTTCCGCGGCCGAGAAGGCGCCCGGCGTGTTGGCGGTGTTCACCCATCGCAACATGCCGCGCATGAACCCGACGCCCTTGCCCTGGAGCCACCTCCATCCGCAGGGACAGTCCTATCTGACACTGCAGGACGACAAGGTCCACTACGCCGGTCAGCCGATCGCGCTCGTCGTCGCCGCGACGCTCGACCAGGCGAGGCATGCCGGCACGCTGATCGACGTTGAGTATGAGGCCGAGCGACCGGTGGTGTTCGGCCCGCAATCGACGAAAGACGCCGTCGACCCGCCGCAATTCCTCTGGCCCGTCGCGTCGTCGGTTGGCGAGCCCGACCGTGGAATCGCGGAGGGCGCCGTCCAGATCGAGAAGACCTACACGACGTGCGATCGCCACCACAACCAGATGGAGCCGCACGTGACGACCGCCATCTGGGACGCCGGCGGCAACCTGACGCTCCATGAAACGGCCCAGCACATCTTCGGCACCAGGGAGTTGGTGTCGATCGTGCTCGGCGTACCGGCCGCGAAGATCACCGTCGTCTCCGAGTTCCTGGGTGGCGGCTTCGGCGGCAAAGCCTATGTCTGGCCGCACACCCTGCTTGCGACGGTCGCCGCGAAGGTCCTGAACCGGCCGGTGCGGCTGCAGCTCACGCGCGCGCAGATGTATTCGATGGTCGGCCACCAGCCAGCGACCATCCAGACGATTGCCCTCGGCGCAGGCAGGGATGGCAAGCTGACCGGCATCCGCCACGAGAGCATCTCGCCGACGTCGGTGTTCGACAACTACATCGAGTACGCGGCCAACTGCACGCGCTCGCTGTGGGGTGCGAGCGTGGGCATTGCGACGAATCACAAGACCGTTCGCGTGAATCGCGGCACGCCGACCGTCATGCGTCCTCCTCACGAGGCGCTCGGGCATTTCGCGCTCGAGAGCGCGATGGACGAGCTCGCCTACGCGACCGGCGTCGATCCGGTCGCGCTCCGCCTGCTCAACGACACCCCGATCGACCCGCACAGCGGACGTCCCTTCTCCACGCGGGCCATGCGCGCGTGCCTGACGGCGGGGGCGGCGAGATTCGGCTGGGACAATCGAACGCCCGAGCCACGCTCGATGCGGGACGGGCGCTACTTGATCGGGCAGGGGGTTGCAGGTGCGATCTACACGCACTGGCGCTGGCCGGCGAAGGCACGAGTGACGCTGAACCGCGATGGTTCGGCGCTCGTCGAGGCCGGGATGCACGACATCGGCACCGGCACCTACACCGTGATGCAGCAGGTCGCCGCCGACACGCTGGGGCTGCCGCCGGAAAAAGTGGCCGTGCGGCTAGGCGACACGAGGTTGCCCCCGTCCCACGGGGCGATCGGCTCGTCCACGATGGCCAACGCAGGCGCATCGGTCCTGTTCGCAGCGAAGGCCGCGCGCGACAAGGCGATCTTGCTGGCCCTGACCGGCCCCGACGCGCCCTTCGCCGGTGCGGCCGCGGAAGACGTGGTCGTCACGGACGGGAGGCTGGTGCTGGCGAGAAAGAACCTGCACATCACCTATCCCGAGCTGCTCGCGCGCCACGGACTCTCCACGCTGGTAGCCGACGGAGATTACGATCCGATCGCAGAGGCGGACGGACCGAAAGCGATCTTCAGTTTCTCCGCGGTCTTCGCGGAAGTACGCGTCGACCCGGACCTGGGGCTGGTCCGCCTGAGCCGCTTTGTCGGCGCCTACGACGCCGGCCGGATCATCAATCCCAAGACCGCGCGCAGCCAGGCCATCGGGGGCATCATCTGGGGCGTCGGGCAGGCCCTGCTCGAGCAATCCGAGACCGATCCGGTGTTGGGCCGCTTCCTCAACCGCAACTATTCCGGCTACCTGGTACCGACGAATGCGGACATCCCGAAGCTCGAGGTCCTCTTCGTCGGTGGATTCGACGAGGAAGCGAGCCCACTCGGGGCAAAGGGCCTCGGCGAGCTCACCGGCGTATCGGTGGCGCCGGCGATTGCCAACGCCGTCTATCACGCGACGGGCAAGCGAGTGCGCGACCTGCCGATCACCGTGGAGAAGATCTTCTGAGCGCCTGACGGCAGGACGGACGCGCGCACATGACCAAGCAAGAGCCCGTCACGGTAGTCTTGCGCCGCCGCGTCAAGCCCGGCGCGGAGGCCGCTTTCGAGGAGGCGATGCGGCAGCTCATCCAGTTCGCGCGTTCTTTTCCGGGCAGCCGCGGCATCGACGTCGTGCGGCCCCATTCCGGGGGCGCGCGCGAGTACACCATCATCCACCACTTCGCGGATCTCGAGGCGCGCCGGGCATTCAAGGAGTCCGCGGACTACCGGCAGTGGATGAGCCGGCTGCGCGATCTCACCGAGCACGATCCGTACATCACGGAGCAGGCCGGCCTGGGTGGGTGGTTTACACCGCCCGAGGAGCCTCGCCCGTCTCCGCCTGCGCGGGTCAAGATGGCGCTCGTAACCTTCCTGGGTGCCTACCCGCTGATGTCGACCTTGCAGCCGCTCCTCGCGTTTCTCTTGCCTGGCTGGCATCCGCTTCTCCGCAATGTGGTCGCCGCCGCGGTCGCCGTTGCGTCTCTGACGTGGCTCGTGATGCCACTTCTGACACGCATCTTCGCCGGGTGGCTGTTCGGCGCTCGCAGAACATGAAGGCCATCATGATTCCGAACGAGGCGCCTGTTGCCGGGATTCCTTTTCACGCACTTGCGAGCGAGCGACGTCAGCGGCGGAGATTCCTTCCAGAGCGAGGCCATATCCGACGCTCTCGTCGACGATCCGGCGCAGCTTCTGTGTCAAGGCGACGCGGGTATAGCTCGCGGTGAGCGGCGGAAGATCCGCGATGCGTCCGGCGATCGCGCGCGCCCGATCCAGGAGGCGGTCACGCGGGACGATCTCGCTGATCACGCCCAGCGTCTTCGCCTCCTCGGCATCGAGCATCTGTTGAGTGAGCACGAATGTGCGGCCGCGGATCGAGCCGATGACTTCCGGCCAGAGTGAATGGATGCCGTCGCCCGGTACGATGCCGAAGGCGAAGTGCGCCTTGTCCTGGAACACCGTGTCTGGCGTCGCGATCGCGATGTCTGCAAGAAGCACGTATTCGGAATGGACCGTAACGGGTCCGTTGACTGCGGCGATGACCGGCACTGGAATATCGAGCAGATTTGCAAGGACCTTTTTGCCCTCGCGATAGATCTTGTCGTACCCGCGGGGGGAGAAGAAGTCGAAGCCCTCGGGATCGATGCGATCGATGAAGGCCTCGCCTGCGCCGGTCAGGATGACCACCCGGTTGGCCGCGTCCTGGCCGATCTGGTGGAAGAGCTCGACAAACTCTTCATGGACGTAGCCATTGAAGACCAACGTGCCGCTGTCCGTGTGGAGCACGACCTCGAGCACGCCCTTCTGCGAACGCGTCAGCCTGGCATGAGGAAATGCGTCCTTGTAGGTCTCGAATCCAGCCATCGCCCTGCTCCTTTCATCAACGTTCCCGGCCGCGTCAGACAACGGGCGGCCGCGTGGCGCCCAGATATTCGAGGAGCCGGAGCTGCCGCTCCCGGAGGCCCCGGACGGCGATCCGCACGCGCGCCTCGTTCAACAGGTCCGCCAACGCCGACAGCGCCCGGTCCTCGACCTCGCACCCGCTGAAGTCCAGGACCACCCGGCTGCAATCTTCCGCCTGGGCCCGCTCGAACACTTCGCGCGCGTCGTCCAGGCGCAGCTCGCCCTGGAATAACAGCTCGCACCGACCCTCGTTCTCGAAGCGATCGATGGCGACGCGATCGTCAGAAGTCAGAAGCAGGTCCACTCCTTCGAGCATCGCCCTTGGGCGGCGCACGCCAGATCCTTGTGCAACGGCCGCGCCAACGGCCAAACCTGACCCGGTCCCCTTCACCCCGGGATTTGTACCCGATCGGAATGACGACTGTCGCTCGACGGGACAGTACCGCGACAAGAGTCGCGGCTACGCTGAGCGCCATTCGACTGCGCTGCCGCTTGCGAGGACAACAGATCGAGCACGGCGAGACGGGCCGGCGTGAAGACGTGCGGTGCCAGATTGTTCTCGAGATAGAGCGTACCGACCAGCTTGGCCTGCCTCACCTGCGATTTGATCCTGAGACACTCC
>Ga0137397_10000915_pt1 | contig 20465 bp, 10 predicted proteins | sample czorhiz116metaG_FD_106658 | JGI IMG/M metagenome (GOLD analysis project Ga0137397, IMG submission 106658) | Vadose zone soil microbial communities from Angelo Coast Range Reserve, California, USA - czorhiz1.16 metaG | ecosystem: Environmental > Terrestrial > Soil > Vadose zone | place: USA... | reverse complement strand
ATGTTCACTCGAAGATTCCGGACGAAGAACCCCTTGGCCACGTCGCGCGTCTCGGTGAATTTCCCGGGACGGTCGCCGTCGAGATCGACGCCCTGTGCGCCGAGGTCGATGTCCCACTTGATGTTGTCCAGAAACGAGGGCGTGCTTGCGGCGGGCCGCGCCGGCGGCTGACCGCCGGGTGTCTGCGCGTCGGTTGGAGCGGCCAGCGTAAGAGCAAAAACGAGGACGCAGCCGGAGAAGCCGCATCGCAGAAGCCGCGGGACGCAAGCAATGCCAGACGTTCCAACAAAAGGTTGCATGGTCAGCTCCTCTAGCGGGTGAAGGTCTTACCCGAAGGATGGTTCGAGCCATGAACCTGACTGTGGCAGTTGAGACACCCTTTATTGAAGTCGAAGATGTCGTGGCCGGCGACCGTTTGATGTCGCCACAGCATGTGAATATGACATTGCTGGCACAGCTGCGTGCTCCTTGTCTTCAGCAACTGCACCTGGTTTGACCCATGGGGATCGTGGCACGTCATACAGTTCTCGCGCACCGGGGCGTGTTCCCACAGGAACGGCCCGCGCTTGTCGGCATGGCAGGAGTAACAGAGTTTGTTCGTCGAAGCCTTTTGCAGCATGGCGCGTCCCTCGCCGCCGTGCGGGTTATGGCAGGCGCTGCACTGCAGCTTCTCGTCCTTGTTCACCGTTCGGAAAAGGTGCGTCGACCGTTGATAGATCGCTTTACGGCGATCGGTATGGCACGAAATGCACAGATCCTGCTCCGTGCGCTGCGTGAGCATCTTTTGTGTGGATTTTGGGTGATGCTCGCTATGGCAGCTCGTGCAGCTGATGTCCTTGCGGTCGTGCGCGCTGCCGCGCCACTGCTGGTGCTGACGGTCTTTCGTGTGGCACGTCAGACAGGTCGCGTTGACCTGCGCGGCCGGCATCTTCGGCGGGCTCTGAATGTCTTTTGGCTCGGCCGACTCGACGTGCGCCGTGCCGTCGCCATGGCAGGTTTCGCACGTGACCGTTTGGTCCTTCAGAAACGCTGCCGCCTTCCCGTGCGCGAGTTCGCCGTAGGCGGTCACGACCTCGCGGTGACACCGGAGGCAGCGCTGCCCGGTCGCGGCCGCCGGTGCGGGCTGAGCCGGCGCTCCCCGCTGAGGCTGCGCACCCGGCGCGGCCGGGGCCGCCAAGGCAACCTGGCCAGGTGCACCTGGGACCCACTCCGTGCCCGCGCACGCACCGAGCGTCAGCAGCGCGACGGCCACATAAGAGCGCAACTTTCTGAGAACGATCGACTTCGAGGACCCCCGGGAGGCTGCTCCGCCTGCCGCATCGTCGCGCATCGGCGCCTTTCCTCGTGCTCGGCGTGATCGCCGCTTGCTTGGTGCGCTACTTGGGTTTCAGCGTCCGCATGAATGCGATGGTGTTGGCGACGTCGGTGGGGGAAATGTCCGGCGTCGCGTACATCTTTCCGATCCCGTCGACGATGGCTTTTCGCCAGTCCTCGTCGGTCTGCTTTTGGACCTCGGCTCCGCCGAGGGGACGGATCGCGACGCCAAGCCGCTTCGCCATCGCGGGATTGCCCTCGCCGCTGGCGCCATGGCACGATCGGCACTCGCGTGCGTACACGGCCCGGCCCGCGACGGCGTCGCCCTCGGGGGCGGCAGGGCGCGGCGCCGCCGGAGCCGAGGATGCCGCGGAATTGGCATTGGGCGCGAGCGATCGCATGAACGCGATGATGTTCGTCACGTCGGCCGGCGTCACGTCCTCGGTCGGATTCATCTTGCCCACACCGCGGACGATCTGATCCCGCCACACGTCGTCGGTCTGTTTTTGGACGTCTGGTGACTTCAAATCGCGGATCGTGACCTTCTGCCGGCGGGCCATGGCCTGGTTGCCTTCGCCGTTGGCTCCGTGGCAAGACCGGCAGGACTCGCCATAGGCAGCCTTCCCTTTTTCGACATCGCCCCGCGTCTGTGCCGTGGCCACGCGCCCACTGGCCATCAGCCCGGCGACGGCGATCGCCAGCAGTGAGGTGGAGTTCGGCATCAGGTTTTCCTCAGGAAGTCATAGTTGCGCAAAAATGCGAGTGTCTCGAAGTGACAGCAGGTGGAAATTGGCAACCGGACTTAAATGAAATCCGCCACGGGTCGGCGCCGCCGACATTGATCATGACAATGATCGCGAGATCGGGCTTCACGTTCTTGCGCTTGATGTCACAAAAAATTATGCCGCCGAGTGCGCGTAATGGAGCCCCCGCGCGCACTCTTCCATCAGCTGAATCTCGCGGTCGATCGACAGCCCCGCACACGGCTTGATGAGGTAGAGCGTCCGCCCTCCGCGTGGTACGTCGCGACGAACAGCTGCTTCACCTGCTCGCCGAAGTCGAGGATCGTGACGATGTTCGGGCGAGTGAAGACAGCCGGCCGACGCGCCTCGCACGTGAAGCGCCCACCCGGCTCGGCTTAACGAAGCCTGTCTTCAGTGGCTCGACCGCCACGAGCCGAATCGCTCCCGGGATCCCGCGCCAAAAAGACGGTCGCGATGCGGCGCGGCCTGAAATGGGTTGAGGACCGAATAGTGCGCGATGTTGTTAGGGCCCCGCTGTCGACGGCAGAGCCTGAGAATCCTATTGCAGCTGGCTATAGCGGCCGGGCGCGATCGAGACGTCGTCCTTGCCGTCTCCGGTAAGAACAACCGTCACAGTTGCCAGTGGTCAACAGCCGCCCGTCAGGATCGAACTCGAGAGGCTTTGCTGCAGCGACCGGCATGAATATCGAGTATTCGCGCCGCCTGGCAGATATTCCGTCGCAATCGGCGAGGACGCGCTGAATGTGCTCCCATTCCACACGCGCGAGTGACTGCGCCTCCGGAATGTCGCGCGTTGGGCCGGGCGTCGCTGGCTCCATTGCCGCCAGAATCGGCATCCACGGGCCTGGTGAGCTAGCTCGTGGCTCCGAGCTCGAGGGCCCCGCTGCCGTCGCGATGTTTCCGCTACCCTCCTCAAATTGACGTGCTTGCGCATCGAGCTGATCGCTCTCTCCAAGAACCTCGATAACTCAGAGAGTCGCGCCTTCAGCCGAAAAATCGGCTCAGTTCTCTCTGCTGACCCTATGTTCCAAGTCGATTTAGAGCGATTTGAATAACGCTTTTATCCGAAGTACAGTCCTCCGCACGCGTGGGTCATGGTGGAGGACTGAATGCGGCTGGTGGTCATCTGCGTCGTTCGGAGCTGCGTCCTCACGGCGTGTTGTTTCGCCGCGGGTGCCTCCTCGCTTCGCGCACAGGTGGCCGGCGGCGAAATCACCGGGATCGTGAAAGATCAGGCCGGAGCGGCCGCGCCGGGCGCGACGGTGACGGTCACCAACGTTGCCACGAACCGGCAGCGCGTCGTGCCGTCGAGCGGCAAAGGGGTGTACACCGCGCCGAACCTGGCGCCGGGTGACTACCGCGTCGACGTGGAGCTGTCGGGGTTCAGACCGGTACGGCGCGAGGGGATTCATCTGGCCACGGGTGAAAAGGCGCGCATCGACTTCGAGCTCGCCGTGGGAGACGTGCGCGAACGGATCACCGTGACGGCGGACGCCCCGATCCTGCGGGCGGAGACCGCGAGCCTGGGAACCGTGGTGCAGCACGAGCAGGTCGTGCAGTTGCCATTGAACGGCCGCACGTTCATCACGCTGGCGTCTCTCGCTCCCGGCGTCGCATTGCCGCCGACCTCGCAGTTTCCCCGGATCAACGGCGGCCGTCCGCGCACGAACGAATACCTCTTCGACGGCATCTCAGTGCTGCAGCCGGAGCCGGGGCAGATTGCGTTCTTTCCGGTAATCGACGCTGTTCAGGAGTTCAAGATCGAGAGCAACAGTCCGCCCGCCGAGTTCGGCCGGTTCAACGGCGGCGTCGTGAATCTGACGACCAAAGCCGGCGCCAACGCGTTTCATGGCGATGGATTCGAGTTCCTCCGCAACGAGGGGCTGAGCGCGCGGAATTTCTTTCAATCGACGAATCCCGTCAAACCGGAGTACCGGCGGAATCAGTTCGGCGGCACGCTCGGCGGACCGCTGGTGAAGGACCACACGTTTTTCTTCGCGGATTACCAGGGGCAGCGCCAGTCGATCGGGCGCACGGTGATCTCCACGGTCCCGACGCTGCTGCAGCGACAGGGAATCTTCACCGAAGCGATCGCCGGACGAGTGCCGGTCGTCTACGATCCGGCCACGACCGTCGGCTCGACCCGCACCGCGTTTGCCGGCAATACGATCCCGCTGGCCCGCGTGGATTCGGTGGCGCTTGCGCTGTTGCAGCGGTATCCGCTGCCCATGTCCGCCGCGACGGCCAACAATTACAGCCGGACCGATGCCGAGATCGACAATCAGGACCAGTGGGATGCCCGGATCGATCATAAGTTCTCGTCGAATCGCGATCAGGTCTTTGGCCGGCTCTCCTATTTTCGGGACGGCTTCGTGCCGACCACACCGCTGCCGGATGGGAGCGGTGTCACGGCCGGAACGCCGGGCCCCCAGGACACGACGGCCTGGGCTTTTGCGTCGAATTACCAGCACACGTTCTCGAACACGCTGCTGAACGAGCTGCGGATCGGCGACACCAGACGGACGGTCGGCCGGACCGCCGCTCAACTCTCGACGCCGGCCGGATCCGCGCTCAGCATTCCCGGTATCCCGTCTACAGCCAGATTCTCGAACGCGCTGCCGACCTTCTTGATCGGCGGCTACCAGCAACTCGGCTCACCGGCCAACACGGCCTCGGACTTCAACACGAGTGTTTCGGAGGTCGCGGATGCCATCACCTGGCTGAAGGGGCGCCACACAGTGAAAGCAGGCCTGGATTGGCGCTGGGAACGCCTGGACGTCGTCCAGCCGCCGTCGCCCACCGGCTCGTTCACGTTCAACGCGATCGGAAGCGATCTGCCGGGAGTCACCAACACCGGGACGCCGCTGGCCAGCTTCCTGCTCGGCCAGGTCCAGACGTTCTCGATCGACCTGCAGCAGGGACCGATCCAGGAGCGGGCGCATTTCCAGGAGTATTTCATTCAAGACGACTGGAAAGTCTCCGATCGGCTCACCGTCAATCCCGGGCTGCGGTACACGCTGAATTTTCCGTCCACAGAAATCAACGGCCAGACGGCCGTGTTCAACCTCCAGACCCGGCAGCTCGAGTACCCGGGGACGAATCCGGTGCGTCCCCTGAAGAAGAGCAACTTCGGACCACGTCTCGGTGCTGTCTATCGACCCACGGACAGGACAATCCTCAGCGCCGGTTATGGCCTGGTCTGGATCGAGATGGCGGGAATCACGACGCCGTTTACCACGCCGACGTTTCCATTCCTGCAGACCGTCTCGCAGCGAGCGCTCGACGCGATCTCGCCCGCCTTCGTGCTGCAGAACGGACCGAGCGTCGCGCCGATTGGGCTGACGCCCACTGCGGGCCTGGGGCAAGGCGTGTTCGCCGTCGACAGCACGCTTGGATCTGGCTATGCGCAGCAGTGGAACGTCGCCCTCCAGCGGGAGCTGACGACCAACACGACCGTCGAGGTCGCGTTCGTCGGATCGAACATCACGCACGTCGGCATTCCTGACACGAACCTCAATCAGCTGTCGGCAAGTCAGCTCGCGCCCGGAGCGGCGCTCCTCCAACGCGTGCCGAACCCGTACTTCGGCATCATCCCGCGGTCGTCGTCACTCGGCGATCCGACGATTCCGGTCGCTCAGCTCCTGAAGCCGTACCCGGAATACACGACGGTGAGCCTCTATCGCAACAACGTTGGCACCACGCGGTACCAGGCGCTCGAACTGAGTCTGCGGCAGCGGCTCGCGCATGGCCTGTCGTATTCGGCCGCGTACACGCGGTCCAGGCTGCTGGACGATGCCTCGTCGGTCTTCGACGCGTCGATCCTCACCGGGCCCATCGCGAACTACCCGGTGGCTGACAGCTTCAACCGAACGCTCGAACGCGACTACTCGACGGGCGACATCCCGCACGTCTTCGTGTCCTCGGTGCTGTGGGATCTCCCGGCCGGGACGGGCCGCGCTCGACAGCTGCGCGGCGTGCTCGGGGCGATCGCCAACGACTGGACGGTGGCGACTCTCGTCACGCTGCAGTCCGGCGTGCCTGTTGCCGTCACCCAGACGACCAATTTCAATCTGTTCGCCGGGTTTGGCGTGCAGCGGCCGAATTCCATCGGCGACCCCACGCTGCCGGCCGATCAGCGCACGCCCAGCGAGTGGTTCAGCACGGCCGCCTTCGCCGTCGCGCCGCAATTCACGCTCGGCTCCGCGTCGCGGAACCCGGTCCGCGGACCGTCGTATCGGAATGTCGACCTTGCCCTCATGCGCCGCGTACCCGTTCGCGCCGGTACGTGGTTCGAACTTCGCGCGGAGGTCTTCAATCTCCTGAACACGCCGAACTTCGGGACCCCGAACACCGTGCTCGGCGCGGCGAACTTCGGCACGATTACGACCGCGTTCGACCCGCGCGTCGTTCAGCTCGCGCTGAAGTTCATCTTCTGAGGTGGGTGGGACTTGTATCCACGCGGGAGCTCGGACGAAATGGCTCAATCCGCTATCGCAAGGCTGCGGCTGCTGTACTCGTGTTGCAGGCTGCGTTGCCTGACGGGATCGATCAGCTCGATTTCGAATCTGTCGCCCGAACCGATTGCGCCCTGCACGGGCAGCGTCCCACAGAACATCATCGTCCCGACCGGGAGCGTTCCTGGTGAATCGGGGAATTTTGCGACGAGGTCCCGCGGCGCCAGTAAGTTGTTCACGGATCCCTCTTGGTAAAGGATTGTCTGGCCACCCCGCGTCACGCGGGACCGGAGCATGAGCCGGTCCCAGTGGCGTTCGACGTCTGCAAGTCTCCACAATTCAGGACCGATCGGCTTGGGGCACATCTGTTTCGACACCGTCACGCCGTACGCTTCGACTTTGCGGTCGGTGTGATCGGATCCGACGCCGATATACATTCCGTCTGCGGCTGAAACGAGAACGTATTCGACCTCTCCGCTCGAGTCGTCACCGACGACGTCGACGTCCGATGCGCTCGTCGGCAGAGTGGTTCCGAGACGGTAGAAACACGGGATCGTGCGGGGCCGCCGCACGCCAATCGCCGCCAGTTCGGCAATGTGACGCTCCACCGCTTCACGATCGCGGCCGGTCCAGCCGGCGATCACGAGCTGTTCGACGTCGAAGCGCCTCGCGACGGCATCCACGTGGAAAGTCATTGCGTGCATGTCGGTTTACCGGCGCCTCAAGCTTGTCACAAGGCGGGTCCGCGCGGATAATCGGCCGCATGCCATCGAACTACTTCAAGGTCGGCCTGATCGTTCCGTCCTCGAACACCGTGATGGAGGCCGACTTCCATCGGGAGCTGGGAGCGCTCTGCGCCATCGGCACCTCTCGAATCTATCTCGAACAGGTGACGCGCGGCGCAGAGGAGGCCATGATCGACGAGGAGCTGCCGAGATCGCTTCGGCTGATCAAGACGACCGACCCGCACGTCATCGTATTCGGCTGCACGTCGGCGGGATCTCTGGGCGGACTGGAGAGCGACGCGGCTATCGCGCGCCGGATCGAGCAGCTGACCGGCGTCCCATCGTTGACCGTCGTCGGATCGGTCGTGGAACAACTGAAAGCCGTTCGACCGCGGAGCGTGGCTGTCTTCACGCCGTACACGGAAGACCGGACGCTGCGCGTGGCGCAATGTGTCGTCGAGGGCGGTTGTGACTTGAGGAAGACCGCGGGCATGGGCATTCTCTCGAATCGCGACATCGGGCGAGTCAGCCCGGAAGAGATCGTGGATTTCGTCGAAACGCGCATCGACGATGCCGGCATCGACTGTATTTTTCTCTCGTGCACGAACTGGCAGGCGATCGATGCGATTGCTCCGCTCGAGGCCCGCTTCGGCTTGCAGGTGATCTCGAGCAACCGGGCGACCATCGAGGCGGTTCGAAAGCAGCTGTTGAAGTTCCAAGACGCTCAGACCGCCACTTCCCGTGCCAGCTGAAACAACGCTCGGCAGCGGCGCCGCCGGCGTCGAAGCCGTCTACTCCAGAATCGCGAAGCGGATCATGCCCGTTCTGATCCTCCTCTTCGTGATCGCATGGATGGACCGGGTGAACGTCGGCTTCGCCAGGCTGCAGATGCTGGCGGACCGCGGCTTCAGCGACGCGGTGTTCGGCTTCGGAGCCGGCGTCTTCTACTTCGGCTATCTCCTGTTCGAGATTCCCAGCAACCTGTTGCTGCAGCGGATCGGCGCGCGTAAGACGCTCGCGCGCATCGCCCTGCTCTGGGGCGTGACGAGCATCGCGACGATGCTCGTGAAGACCGCCATGCAGTTCTACGTCCTGCGTTTCATGCTCGGCGCCTTCGAGGCGGGTCTCTACCCCGGCGTGATTCTCTACCTCACGTATTGGTTCCCCGCCAGGCACCGCGCAAACATGACCGGTTTGTTCATGACCTCGATTCCGGCCGCCGGCATTCTGGGCGGCCCGGTGTCCGGCTGGATCATGGACGCGATGGGGGGCCGGGCCGGCCTCGCCAACTGGCAGTGGCTCTTCCTCCTCGAGGGCATTCCGCCGATCGTGATGGGATTGGTGACGCTCGGAACCGTTGCCGACAGCCCCAGCGACGCACGCTGGCTGACGGCGAACGAGAAGCAGCTCGTTCGCGCCGATCTCGAAGCAGATCGGTATCGAGCCGGCCCCCGCACGCACGGGTTCGGCGCGGCGCTGCGGACGCCGCGCGTGTGGCTGCTGACGTTCATCTACTTCTGCCTCGTCAGCGCCAATCCGACGCTCGGTTTCTGGGGGCCGACGATCATCAGTGGCATGGGCGTCAAGAGCAACGCGACGATCGGGCTGCTCTCGGCAATCCCTTACGTCGCCGCGATGATTGGGTTGGTGGTGGTGGGCCGGAGCTCGGATCGCCGGCTCGAGCGCCGATACCACTGTGCGCTCTCGTGTTTGGCCGCAGCCACAGGCCTGGTGCTCATTGGCGCGTTCTCGAACGGTCCGATATGGGCATTTGCCGCGCTCGTGCTCGGCGTGACCGGCGTGCTCAGCGCGTTTTCACCGTTCTGGCAAATGCCGACGACGCTGCTCGGGGGCACGGCGGCGGCAGGCGGCATTGCACTGATCAACTCAATCGGCAATCTCTCGGGCTGGCTGGGACCATTTGTCGTCGGCTGGCTGACGGACCTCACCGGCAAGACGTCGGCCGGCCTTTACGTGGTGGCCGGGCTCGAGGCTCTTGCGGCGGCGATGATCCTCTTCTTCATTCCTCGCGAACGCTGGGTCGGACCCGGACAGCCGGCCGCAGCGGCCCCGGAGGACGACTTCACCGAGATCGGACGTGCGGCTTCACAGAAGATCAAGAGATCAGAAGACTCCTGATCTCCCGACGTCTTGTTCAAATCTCCCGGTAGTGTCCGGCTTTTCAGCAGGACCGTGAACGTCCTGCAAACCAGCTGGCTCTTCGATTGACTTGCGTTTGCCCTTGGCGTACGGTCTCCCCACGTAACCACAGAGTGGCGAACTGACCGATAACAGGAGATCACGACATGCCATCGAGTACTCGACGGCTGATGTACGTGTTGCTGGTTGTGTTCGTGCCGGCAGTGTCCATGGCGCAGACCACCAGCACCCTCCTCGGCGTCGTTCGCGACGCGAGCGGCGGCGTGCTGCCGGGGGCGTCCATCACCGTCAAGCACCTTGCCACGAACGCCACGCGCACCATCGTGACCGAGGGAGACGGGAACTTTCTGATTCCGTTCCTCCCCGTTGGCGCGTACGAAGTCACAGGTGAATTGAGCGGGTTTCAAAACGCCGTCAGACGCATTGCGCTGGAAGTGGACCAGAGGGTGCGTGTGGATCTGGTCCTCCAGGTCGGAGGCATCGCCGAGACGGCGACGGTCGTTGGCGAAGTGCCCCTGGTGGAAACGTCGACCTCCGACATCGGGACCATCATCGACAACAAGCGGATTGTCGAGCTGCCTCTCAACGGCCGGAACTTCATCGCGCTGAACGCGCTCGACGCTGGTGCCGCGACGCGCACTGGTGCGGCGAATTCGTACTTCCAGATGTTCGGCGGCGCCTACTCGTTCAGCGGTTCGCCGGGCGACGCCAGCACGTATACGGCCGACGGGATTGCCATGAAGGGCCAGGGCGATTCCCGCGTGACGATGAAGCTCACGATCGACACGATCCAGGAGTTCAAGCAACAGCAGGCCCTGTTCTCGGCGGAATCCGGCGGCAGCGCGAACGTGAACGTCATCACGAGGAGCGGCACGAACCAGTTTCACTGGGGCGCCTGGGAATTCAATCGCGACTCCAGGTTCGATGCGCCGAACTATTTCGACCAGGGGCAGAAGCCGCCATTTACGTTGAATCAGTTCGGGGGCACGGTCGGCGGGCAAATCGTCAAGAACCGCACGTTCTACTTCGGAAGTTATGAGGGGACGAGGATTACCAAGAGCGTCGGCAGAGCCTTCACGGTCCCCTCGCTGACGCTCAGGGCCGGAGATTTCCGCGGCAGGAGCATCATCTACGATCCGGCGACGACGCGGCCCGACCCGCTTCGCCCCGGACAGTTCATCCGCGATCCATTTCCCAACAACGTGATCCCGGCGGACCGCATCGATCCGGTGGCGAAACGAACGCTCGACATGCTGTTTCCGCTGCCGGACCGCGCTGGAACGGTACAGAACCTGTTTGCTCCTCTTCGTAACGATACGACCGAGGATCAGTTCACCGTTCGGGTGGACCACCAGTTCTCGCCGAGGAACAACACGTTCGTGCGATACAGCATGACGGATCCGCGCCGATACAACACGTCATTCGCCAACCTGCCCAACTACGCCGACTGGTGGAACACGAAGGCGCACAACGCCGTCATCAGCAATACGCACGTCTTCTCGCAGCGGCTGGTGAACGAGCTCCGGCTTGGCTACAACCGGATGTTTCAGTACCTGGTCGCCACGGACCAGCGGGACATTCCCGCGATGCTGGGCATCACGGGCACGCAGTCGGACATCTATCCCGGGCCTCCGACGATCAGCATCAGCGGCTACGACTCGACCGCGTCGCTGAGCAACACGCCGAACAACCGGCTGGAACAGACGTTCGTGCTGAGCGACAAGGTGTCCTACTCGGCAGGGAACCACGCGCTCGGCTTCGGGATGGAATTGAAGAAGCTGCTGGAGGACGGCGGGAACCGTGCGGGTGCTCGCGGAACGTTTTCGTTCACGCTGCGCTTCACGACGCTGCCTGGAGTGGCGGGCACCGGCGATCCGATGGCGGAGTTCCTGCTCGGCTACCCGAGCAGTGCGACGACGGCGCGGGGAGACGGCTATTCGAACATCCGTCAGTCGACGGCGGATTTCTATGTCAAGGACGACTGGCAGGTGACGCCACGCCTGACCTTGAACATCGGTCTGCGATACGAATACCCATCGCCTCTGACGGAAACGCTCAACCGCCTTCCGAACTTCGACGAAGCGACCGGAGTTCTGGTGCCCGTGGGTCCGGATGGACTCATGTATGAGAGGGATCTGAACAACTTCGCGCCGCGACTGGGGTTCGCGTACCAGCCGTTTGGCAATGCCAGGACCGTCCTGCGCGGCGGATACGGAATCTTCTACAGCGAGCCGATGACCTACATGGGCTGGTCGGCAGGCTCCACGCTGCGACAAGGCGTGACGGTCACGGCCAATCCGACGATTCCGAACATCACGCTCGCAAACGCGTTTCCGGAGGCGCTCAGAGTGGAGTCTCGCAACGTCACGGTGATAAACCGGGATCTCCGGACGCCATACAACCAGCAGTGGACGCTTGGCGTACAGCGGGAGCTCGCCAAGGATCTGATGCTCGACATGGCGTACCTGGGCAACAAGGGAACGAGCCTGATCAGCGGATCGCAGAAGAACATCAACCAGCCACCTCCGGGGCCGGGCCCGGTCGCGTCGCGCCGGCCGTATCCGAATTTCGCGAGCGTGTCGGTGTTCGAGTCCGACGGCGATTCCGATTACCACGCATTGCGAACCGGACTGCAGCGCCGTTTCAGAGGCGGGCTCTCGCTCAACGTCTCGCATGTCTGGTCGCACATGATCGACACGACCGGCACCTCTTTTCTCGCTGAAGGCACCAGCAACGCGAAGCGCGACGTTCACAATCGCGCGGCCGAGCGGGGCAACAGCATCTTCGACGCGCGGCACAGGCTGGTGGTCAGCTACGTGCTGGAGCTGCCGTTCAGCGGGCGGTTCACGAGCGGGTGGCAACTGTCGGGAGTGACGACGTTCCAGACCGGCACGCCCGTCGATGCCGGGATGTCGTTCGACAACGCGAACACCGGCAGCACAGGGGACAACAGGCCGGATCTCGTCGGCGACCCGAACACCGGCCCCCAGACTCCGCAGCAATGGTTCACCACGTCTGCGTTTGCCGCCCCGGCGCCGTTCACCTTCGGCACCACGGGCAAGAACGTCATTACCGGTCCCGGCATCAAGACGACCGATTTCTCGCTGATCAAGAACGTGGGCATCGGGAAAGCCGGGAAGCTGCAGTTGCGGTTCGAGGTATTCAACCTGCTGAACAACACGAATTTCAGCGCGCCCAACGCGACGTTCGGCACGGCGCAATTCGGCGTCATTTCCTCGGCCGGCGAAGCTCGCGAGATTCAACTTGGATTGAAGTTCACGTTCTAAAACGCGCGCTCCACATTTACCTGCGGAGCGCGCAGGGAACGCGGAGCAATCGATTCTCGCGGTCTCCGCGTTCTCGGCCGTGAGCTTCGTTGACATTCGGCCACCGCAGTCGCAGGAGAGTGTGCCGTGAGCCCAAACTTGCGTGTCGTTGCATTGACCATGTTCGTTCCCGTGATGTGCGGGACGGTGTTCGTGCACCGGGCGGCCATGCAGTCTGCCCCCGCGATCGAGACCAACGTCCTCGTACCGATGCGCGACGGCGTTCGCCTCGCGGCGGACGTGTACCGGCCTTCGGCAGCCGGCAGGTTTCCGGTGCTCCTTTGCAGGACGCCGTACAACAAGAACGGCCAGGCGGCGCTGGCGAAGTTCTTCGTCGAGAGCGGCTACGCGGTCGTGGTCATGGATTCACGGGGCCTGTACGCCTCCAAAGGCGAATGGCATCCGTACACGGACGAAGGGCGCGACGGTTACGACACGCAGCAGTGGATCGGCCAGCAGCCGTGGTCCGACGGGAAGATCGGGATGTTCGGCCGGTCGTACCCGGGTTATACGCAGGTCGCGGCGGCGCCGTACCGGAACACGTATGTCAAGGCGATCATGCCCGAGGCGGCGCAGTCGTCGAACTTCGAGGCGATCTGGTCGTGGAATGGGATCTACCATCTGGCGCTCGGCTTGAGTTGGGGTACCGGCCAGGAAGCCATCGCCCGCGGGAAGCCCCGGCCCTCGCCGTCCTGGGTGGAGGTGATGAATCATCTGCCGTTGAAGTCGTCGATGGACATGATCGGCGTCCATTCGAAGTTCGTCGGCGATACGCTGTCTCACGAAACCTACGACGAATTCTGGCGGGCGATGAGCATCCAGGAAAAGTACGCCGACATGGATGTCGCGGCCTACCATCTCACCGGCTGGTATGACGACCTCACGCACGAGACGATTTCGAACTTCGTCAACATGCGGAAGCTGTCCCGCTCGGACCATGCGCGCCGCTGGCAGAAGCTGCTGATTGGACCCTGGGGACACGGCGTTCGCAGCGATCCGAAGTACGGCGACATGGATTTTGGACCGCAGATGGCGACCGATTTGCGCAAGCTCCATCTGCATTGGTACGACTATCACCTGAAGGGCGTGCAGAACGGGCTCGACACGGAAGCGCCGATCCGGATCTTCGTGATGGGCGAGAATGGCTGGCGCGACGAGCAGGAGTGGCCGCTGGCCCGCGCGCGCGCCACGCGGCTCTATCTGCACAGCGGTGGAACCGCGAACACGCGGATGGGGGACGGCACGCTGTCGGAGAAAACGCCCGGGACGGAACGCCCGGACACCTACGCCTACGATCCGAGATATCCGGTGCCCACCTACGGCGGGCACGGCAGCGGCGGCGGCGGAATCACGAGAGACGGCGCCTTCAGCGTCCAGGGACCGATGGATCAGCGTTCAACCCAGCAGCGTGACGACGTCGTCGTCTACACGACCGATACCCTCGCGGCCGACACGGAAGTGACAGGCGCGGTCGAGTTGAATCTTTTCTTCTCGACGGACGTGACCGACACCGATTTCTTCGCCACGCTCTCCGACGTGCATCCGGACGGTCGCGCCATCCTGATCACCGAGGGCGCCGGGCGAACCCGATATCGGGAGTCGCGCGAAAAGACGAAGCTCCTGACGCCCAAACAGCGTTACGAGGTGAAGATCCCGCTCTGGGAGACGAGCAATGTCTTCAAGGCGGGTCACCGAATCCGCCTTCACATTACGAGCAGCAACTTTCCACGCTTCAACCGGAATCTGAACTCGGGGAAGCCGATGGCGGAGGAAATGGAGGAAGACATCCGGGTGGCCCATCAAGTCATTCTGCACGACGCTCAGCATCCGTCGTCTCTAGTGCTGCCGGTGATTCCCGCTGACCACAAATGAGGTGGCTGCCATCGATGCTGAACGACATGAACCTGCGAACCCTTCTCGTCCTCGCCGTCGCGATCGGCACGCTCCGGCCGACCGCCGCGCAGCAGCCACCGGATCTCTCCGGCGCGCTCCGCTGGCGCAACATCGGTCCCTTCCGTGGCGGTCGCGTCACCGCCGTCGCCGGCATCGCCTCGCAGCCGCTCGTGTTCTACATGGGCGCGACCGGCGGCGGCGTCTGGAAAACAGAGGATGCTGGGCAGACCTGGAGCAACGTGTCGGACGGCTTCTTTCACACCGGCTCGGTTGGCGCCGTCTCCGTCTCGCAGTCGAATCCGAACATCGTCTACGTCGGGATGGGCGAGGGGTGCCTGCGCGGCAATCTGTCGTCGGGCGACGGCATCTATAAATCCGCCGACGCCGGCAAGACGTGGACGCACGTCGGCCTGGCCGACAGCAGCCAGATCGGACGGATGCAAATCCACCCGACGAATCCCGCCATCGTTTACGCCGCCGCCATCGGTCATCCGTATGGGCCCAACGCGGAGCGTGGCGTCTTTCGCTCGAAGGACGGCGGCAGGACGTGGCAGAAGGTGCTGTACGTGAACGACAAGACCGGCGCGGCCGACATCGCGATGGATGCGACCAATCCGCAAGTGCTCTACGCGACCACATGGCAGGTGCTGCGAACGCCGTGGGACATCTACACCACGGGCCCGGGCGCCGGACTCTACAAATCCACCGACGGAGGCGACACGTGGACCAGGCTCACGGCCGGCTTGCCGCCGGGCAATCTCGGCAAAATCGGCGTCGCCGTGTCGCCGGCGAATCCGCAGCGCGTGTGGGCGACGGTCGAAGCCGACGCCAGGGGTGGCGTCTACCGGTCGGACGATGCGGGACGGACGTGGCAGCTGCTGAACGACGACTTCAACATGACGGCGCGTCAGTACTACTACGGCCATATCTTCGCCGACCCGGTCGACGCGAACACGATGTACACGTTCTGCGCGAAGTATTTCTACAAGTCCACCGACGGCGGCAAGACGTACACGAACGTGCAGACGCCGCACAGCGACTACCACGACCTGTGGATCGATCCGAAGGATCCGAAGCGGATGGTGAACGGCAGCGACGGCGGCGCCTCGGTGACGTTCAACGGCGGCCGCACGTGGAGCTCGATGGACAATCAGCCGACCGCGCAGTTCTACGCGGCCATCACCGATCACGGCACACCGTACCGCGTCTACGGATCGCAGCAGGACAACACGACCGTCTCGATCGCCAGCCGTACAAACGGCGCGGGCATCACCGAGAACGACTGGCATCCGGTTGGCGGCGGCGAGAGCGGGTATCTCGCGCCGACACCGTCGAACCCGCCGGTCGTCTTCGGCGGCAGCTACTTCGGGCTGATGACGCGCTACGACGAGCGGACCGGCGACAGCCAGAACATCACCGTGTGGCCAGACTACAACGGCGGCCGGACGGCCGCAGATGTGAAGTACCGCTTCCAGTGGACGTATCCGATCATCGTGTCGCCGCACGACGGGAACACCGTCTACACCGGCGCGCAGTTCGTGTTCCGCTCGACGAACGGCGGTCGCAGCTGGGAGACCATCAGCCCGGATCTGACGCGCAACGACGCGGCGAAGCAGAAAGGCGGCCGGCTCGAGGAGTACTACTCGACGATCTTCACGATTGCTGAATCGCCGAAGGAAAAGGGCGTCATCTGGACGGGATCGGACGATGGGTTCATCCAGGTGACGAGAAACGGCGGCCGCGGCTGGCAAAACGTGACGCCGCCTGCAATTCAGCCCTACACGCGGATCAACATCATCGACGCGTCGCCGCACGACCCGGCGACGGCGTTCGTCGCGGCGAACCGATATCAGCTCGACGATTTCCATCCGTACATCTACAAGACCACCGACTACGGCAAGAGCTGGCAGGCGATCGCGAACGGCATCCCGGAGCGCAGCTTCGTCCGCGTGGTGCGCGAGGACCCGAAGCGCCGGAACCTGCTCTACGCCGGGACCGAGACCGGTGTGTACTTCTCGCTCGACGGCGGCAACCGCTGGCAGTCGCTGCAGCTCGACCTGCCAGTCGTGCCGATCACGGATCTCACGGTGAAGGACAACGATCTGATCGCGTCGACGCAAGGCCGCGCGTTCTGGATCCTCGATGACGTGACACCGCTGCACGATCTCGACGACGCGGTGACGACCGCCGCGTATCTCTTCGCGACGCGGGACGCCGTGAGGGCGCGCCGCTCGGGCTTCGGGCGCGCGCCGAACGGCATGGGTCAGAATCCGCCGAGTGGCGCCACCATCACCTACTGGCTCGGCCGCGCCCAGGAGGTGGCCTTCGAGATCGTCGATCCGAAAGGCATCGTCGTGAAAACCGCGACGAGCCGCGACCGCAACGGCCCTGCCGCGACGCCGGGGATGCACCGGATCACGTGGGACATGCGATATCCCGATGCGCACGGCATCGAGGGTGGCACGTTCCTGGCCGGCGGCACCCTGCGCGGGCCGGTCGCGGTGCCGGGCACGTATCAGGTGCGGTTGAAGACCGGCGGCGAGACGCTGAGTCAATCGCTGCGCATCGTTGCGGATCCGCGGTCGCAGGCCAGCGTCGCCGATCTGCAGGAACAGTTCGATCTGCTCACCGCGATCCGCGACAAGGTGACGCAAGTGCACGACGCCGTGAACGACATCGTGAAGATGCGAAGAACGCTGGCGTCACGCAAGGATGCCGCGTCGATGAAGCTGGACGCCGCACTCGACGCGGTGCAGAAGGAGCTCGTCGACCTGCGCTTCGCCGGGTACGACGATCAGATGCTCGTCTTCGACCTGAAGCTCAATAACCGGATGGCCGCGCTGCAAGGCTACGTCTCACAAGGCGACTACGCCCCGACCGAACAGCAGTACGGTGTCTTCCGGATGGTTTCGTCGCTCGTCGACGCTGCGCTCGCCAGATACGCAGCGCTGAAGGCGCAGGCGCCGTCGCAGTAGTGGCTACTGCGTCCTGGGAGTGTCAGGCGGCTTCAGGTACCGATCGAACCACTCGAGGATCCGGCGGTTGACGTCGAGGGCGTCGGCCCTCGAGTGGCGGGACAGGCTGTGGTCGCCGTTCGCGTAGGCGACAAGCTCCGCGGTCTTCCCGAGCTGGCGCAACGCGTAGAACATCATCTCCCCTTCACCGAAGAGGATCGTCAGGTCCTTCTCGCCGTGCAGGATCAGCACCGGCGTGTTGACCTTGTCGAGGCGAAAGAACGCCGACTGCGACCGGTAGCGCTCGGGATACTCGAACGGGCTGCCGCCCATCCGCGCCTGACCGGTTTCGATGTTGCGCGAATCGCGATCGCGGCCGCTCGCCCAGTTGCGGAACAGCTCCGGCGGCGTCGCGCCCGACACGGCAGCGGCGAAGATGTTCGTGCGGGTGATGAGATTCGAGGTGGCGTAGGCGCCGAAGCTGTGGCCCCACAGCCCGAAGCGTCCCGTGGTGAAGCCCATCTCGCGAACGGCGTTGACGGCAGGCACCACACATTTCTCGTACGAGTCGGCCGTCTGCCCCACCTTGATCTTCACGTTCGGCATCAACATCGCGTAGCCGCGGCTGATGAACATCTGGTCGCGGGCGCCGAAACGGTGGATCGCCGGCGTCATCTTTTCGTAGACCCACGTGATGACCGGCACCTTGTCCGCCGGCTTCAGCCCGGCCGGCCTGTACAGCAGCGCGCCGAGGCGATCGCCGTCGGCGTTGAAATACCAGAACATCTCCGGCTTGCTGAACGTGAAGCGCGCGAGCTGCGGATTCAGATCGGTGATGCGCGTCCGGCGGTTGCTGCCCCCGTCGACGAGCCAGAGATCGTCGGGGTGCGTCGCATCCTCGATCGGCATGACGACACCGCTCTTCGTCGGCACGATGCGGCCGTACGACTCCTGCCCCCGCGCCACGCTCCGCAGCTTCTCGTCGGCCAGGGTGTACTGGTACAACGTCTCGTCGTAGGTCTTGTTGTTGGTGGCGCGGAAGTACACGGCCGATCCGTCCGGCGCCCACACCGGATCGCTGACTTGATCGTCGAAGCTGCTCGTCACGTTGCGCGACGCGCCGTCGGCGGCCACGACGTAGAGGTCCATGAACGGCTGCGCGATCGTGTACATCCCCGGCTTGACCGGCTCGATCTCCGGATCGGTGACGGTCGGATCGGCGACCAGCGCGGCGAAGCGCGTGCCATCCGGCGACCAGACCGGTTCGCTCGCCGACAGGGTGAACGACTCCCGCCAGGGAGCGGCCGCCCCGCTATCCGTGGCAATCGTCATCAGCCGGCCGCCCTTCGCGAACAGGAGATGTGTCCCATCAGGTGACCACGTGAACCGGCCGCGCTCGCTCAGCTTGCGCGCAGTCGCGGGACGGGCGCCGTTGATGGCCAGCACGAACGTATCGTTCTGCTCCTTGCCGATCACGCCGAGGGTGGCGGGATCGGGTGAGACGAACTGGAGATCGCGCCCCGTCGGCGACAGACGGAACGAGCGCAACACGATTGGATCGCTCACGAGCGGCGACGCCTTGCCGCTGTTCACGTCGATCGCGGTCAACAGCGCTCTCCGCTCGTCGGTGAAAAACCGATCGCCCGGAATGCGTGCGTCCGTGTTCTTGACGACCTGCACGCGATAGGGCTGCGCCTGACGCTCCGGTATCGGCGCCGCCACGATCAACGACCGGCCGAGCGGTTCCCATTGAGGCGCGAGATAGGCACGCGTGGCGAACGGTTCGCCGATCGGCGTCATCACGTCACGGTCCGCGTCCCAGACGATCACGCGCCCCACCGACTGCTCCTCACGTACGAACGCCAGCCGACGACCATCGGGCGACCAGACCGGGAACGAGCTGTGGGACGCGCCGGCTGTCAGCGCGCGCGGCGGGCCGGGACGATCGGTCCCCAGCGCCTGCACGACGACATGGCCGGTCGGCCTCGGCTCCTGAATGTTCCAGTCATCGTTCATGTCCGTGAGGACGTACGCAATCCATCGTCCGGTGGGCGATACGACGACGGGTTGGCCGCCGGCGAACGTGCGGACGGCGAGCACGTCCTCGCTCGTGAAGATTGGAGCGGGCTGCGCGAAGACGGCCGCCGCGCACGACAGAGCGGCCACGGTGACCAGAGATGCAATGGGTCGATGCATGGAGTCCTCGATCGCACGGTCCGGGTGAAGAGGCGGTGATCAAAATCACGCTCAACGCAGAGACAAGCCGGACACACTACGTACCGACGGTCCGGCTGAAGCCGGACACCACGTACGGAGTTGTACACTAACGCATGCGCGCGTCCGGGCTCAGCGTAATCGCGGTCCTTTCGTTTGCTGCGTGCCGATCCGGTCCCGCGCCAGCCCCGACTGCTCCCATCCCTCCGCGACAGCCGATCGTGCTCGTCACGATCGACACGCTGCGGGCGGACCGGCTCGGGTCGTACGGGTCGACCCGCGGGCTCACGCCGTCGCTCGATGCGTTCGCACGCGAGGCGACGCGGTTCACCGCAGCCGTCAGCCAGGTACCGCTGACGCTGCCGTCGCACGCGACGATCCTCACCGGGCTGCATCCCTCGCACCACGGCATTCGCACGAACGACGGGTTCCGGCTCGCGCCGACCGTCCCGACCCTCGCGGAGTTGTTGAAGGCCTCGGGCTACGCGACCGCGGCGTTCATCGGCGGCTATCCGCTCCGTGCATCATCCGGGCTCCCGCGCGGATTCGATCGGTACGATGACGAGTTTCTCACATCGCCTGGCGTCACTGAACGATCGGCGGACGAAGTGATGCGATCCGCGGCCGTGTGGATCGAAGCGAACCGTTCGCAACCGTTCTT
>Ga0137397_10000914_pt1 | contig 20472 bp, 18 predicted proteins | sample czorhiz116metaG_FD_106658 | JGI IMG/M metagenome (GOLD analysis project Ga0137397, IMG submission 106658) | Vadose zone soil microbial communities from Angelo Coast Range Reserve, California, USA - czorhiz1.16 metaG | ecosystem: Environmental > Terrestrial > Soil > Vadose zone | place: USA... | reverse complement strand
TCCGCGTCGCGCTTCGCGAGATCTCCCGTGCGGCACCAGCTTCCGGTGTATTTCTCCCGGGTCGCCTCGGGGTTCTTCCAGTAGCCGAGAAAGAACACCGGGTCGCCCTCGCCCCACGCGGCGATCTCGCCGATCTCCCCCGCGGGGACTTCGTTGCCGTCCCCGTCGATGCAGGCGACGCGGTGGCCGGGATACGGCCGCCCCATCGAACCGGGCTTCGCCGGCCACAGGGTGTGCGAGTTGCCGACGATGTAGTTCATCTCCGTCTGGCCGAACATCTCGTTCACGGTCACCCCGAGCGTCTCGCGGCTCCAATCGAAAACCGCATCGCCCACCGACTCGCCCGCGCTCATGATCGAGCGCAGCGAGAGCTCGTGCCGCTTGCGTGGTTCGGGCACGGCCTTCATCATCATCTTGAGCGCGGTCGGAAAGAGAAAAGCGTTGCGCACAGCGTACTTCTGCAGCAGCCAGAACGCCTTTTCGGGATCGAAGCGCCCGCGATAGCCCAGGAGCGGGCAACCGTGATAGAGCGACGGCAGCAGCGCGTCCATCAGGCCGCCCGTCCACGCCCAGTCCGCCGGCGACCAGAACAGATCGCCCGCTTGTGGGTTGAGATCGTGAGAATGCACGAACCCCGGGATGTTGCCGAGGAGCGCGCGCTGCGGCATCAGCGCTCCCTTGGGAGGGCCGGTGGTGCCGCTGGTGTAGATGAGGAGCGCAGGCTCGTCCGCCGCGGTGTCCGCCGGGGCGAAATCTCGTGACGCCTTGTCGAGGAGCGGTTCCCATGAAGTCGTCCAGGACTCGCGCGCGCCGGCGACGCCGACGACCTGCTTGAGCGAGCCCAGGCGATCGCGGATCGGGGCGAGATTCTGCAGGGACGCGGGATCGACGAGGACGACCACCGCGTCGCTGTCTCGCAGGCGGTATTCCAGCGCCTCGGGCCCGAACAGGATCGAAAGCGGCGTCGCCACCGCACCCATCTGATAGCAGGCGATGTGCGCGATCGCCGTCTCCGGGCGCTGCGGCAGGACGATGGCGACCCGGTCGCCGCGCACGACGCCCAAAGCCGTGAGCGCGTTCGACAGGCGGTTCGCTTGGTGCTGCAGCTCGGAAAAGGTCAGGCTCGCGACGCTCCCGTCCTCGTCCTCCCAGCGCAGCGCGAGGCGGTCGCGACCGTGCGCGTGGCGCGAGCAGCATGCCGCGCCGATGTTGAAGCGGGCGGGCACGCCCCACCGGAAAGCATCGTAGATTTCTCGATAGCGGTCCCGCATTTGGCGCTCTCCAAGCCGCCGGATCGAGCCCCCGGTCGGCAGAGCGCTACTGTAGCTGCTTCAGCCGCTGGTCGACAAAGGCGAGAAGCTCGGGTGCGAGATTGCCCGCCGATTTGGCGCGCGTGTAGGCCTCGAGCGCTTCCTTGGACTGCTCGGCCGCCTGAAAGGAGATCCCGAGCCCGACCCACCACACGCCCGCGGACGGAGCCAGCCGCAGCGCCGCTTCGTATTGATCGATGGCTTCCTTGTGACGGCCGAGGCGCTGGTAGAGCGCTGCGGCAAACGCATGAAAATCCGGATTGCGGTCCGGCGGCGCCGCGTGCCGTTGCAGCACGAACAACGCATTCGGAACATCGTTGCGCTCGACCAGGATCCGCGCGAGCAGCATCGCGAAACCGGTGTTGTCGGGATTGGCCGTGAGCCCGTTCTGGAGGACCGTGGCGGCCTCGTCCACTCGCTTGGCTTCCAGCAGCAACGCGACCAGGGTTTGGCGCGCGGCCTCGTGGGCGGGATCCATCTCGAGGGCGTTGCGAAAACCGTCCATTCCCTCGGCGATCCGGCCCTGATTCACCAGATTCACTGCACGTCTGAATTCCTGATCGGCGCGGTACTTCGCCGAAGTGTTGGCGCGCCGGTCGATCGTCCCCTTCCCGGCCGGCTCGGCTGCGCGAACCGGCTGCGCGGAGGCGGTCCTGGCGGGTGCGCTCGCCGCCTTGGGGGTGGAACGGGGAGCGCTCTGGCGCCGCGGAATGGGGGTGGTCAGCTCGGTCGCCAGGCGCAACATGTCGACGCTCGCCTTGCCCGCCGCGTGCGGTGCCGGAGCTCCAGCGCGGCTCGGCGCGACGGCGGCCGCGATCGGCTCGGGTTTCGGCGCGGCGGGGGCAACGGCGGCCGGCCGAGCCGGCTCGGAAATCGCCGGCGCAGCGCTCGCCACCGGCAAGGGCTTCGCCTGCTGCTGGACGAGCTCGGTGACCACCGGGCGCGGCATCATCTGCCACACGACCCACGCTACCCAGCCCACCGCGAACAGCATCGCTCCCGCCATGAGGCGCCAGAAGACATCCGACGCGAGCGCGCGGCTGGGCACCGGATGCGCGTGCTGCGACATGCCGAGAGTGGCGGGTCCCGCCATGACGCCCGAAGACGCATGGCGTTTGTCCAGGTCCCGCAGCATCTTGTTGATGAGGCTCATCGCAGCATCATCCAGCCTATGCTCGAGAACGCCAGGCACGCCAATGCGAGCCATAACCAGGCCGGCGAGAGCGCGAACGATGCGGGCGTGTCGGCGATCGCTGCGCGCGCGTGACGCGCATCCACCTTGCGCGTGCCCTCCCCGTAGGCGAGCATCATCGCCTTGTTGGCGAGGATATTGATCAGGCGGGGAACGCCCCGGCTCGCGCGGTAGATCACTTTCGCCGCCGCGGGGACGAATACCTCGTCGCCGGAATATCCGGCGATCGCGAGCCGATGGTTGAGATAGTGCTCCGACTCTTCGCGCGTCAACACGCCCATGTGGTGCTGGAAGGTGATGCGCTGGCGCAGTTGCCGGATCGCGTCCTGCGCGAGCTTCTCGTCGAGCTCGGGCTGGCCGAAGAGGATCACCTGGACGAGCTTGCGCTTCTCGGTCTCCAGGTTGGTGAGCAGGCGCAGCGTCTCCAGCGATTCGATGGGCATCGCCTGCGTTTCGTCGAGGCACACCACGACGCGCTTCTTCTGGCGCGCGAAATCGAGCAACGCGAGATTCAGCGCCTTCAACATGTGATGCTGGTCGAGGGCCCCGTCGAGCTTCACGCCCAATTCCTCGGCGAGTCCCAGAAGCAGCGTCCTGGGCTCGAGGTTCGGATTGGGGACGTACGCGCTGACCCAGTTGTCGTCGAGCGTCGCCAGGAACTTGCGGCACAGCAGAGTCTTTCCCGTGCCTACTTCGCCGGTGATCTTGATGAAGCCTTCGCCGTTCGCCACGGCAACGAGGAGCGTGTTGAGCGCCTCCTGGCTGCTCGCGCACGAGTAGAAAAAACTCGTGTCGGGAGTGATCCCGAACGGAGGTTCACGCAGGCCGAAGTGGGAGAGGTAGATCATTTCGATTCAGCGGGTCGCGCCCACGGCGTCCTGTGCCTGCCCGTAGCCCTGGAGCCGATCACGCGTCTGCTGGATGTCCTGCTCCCAATCCTTGTCGCTGTGGATGACGGTCGGCTTGAGCAGGATCACCAGCTCCTTCTTCACCGTGGTGCGCTGGGTGCTGCGGAACAGCGCGCCGATCCCGGGTATGTCCTGAAGGCCGGGAATGCCGGACTTGTTGGTGGTGACCGAAACCTGCATCAGTCCGCCCAGCGCCACGATGTTTCCGTCTGAGGCGCGCACCATGGTGTCGGTTTCGTTGATCGTGCTTTTCGCGAGCGGGATCGGCTGCGCGCCGGTGCCCGCGCCGAAGTCGAACTGGATGGTGTCGGTCTGCACGTCGCTCACGAGCGGGTGGATATGCAGCAGGATATTGCCGTCCTCGTCGATCTGCGGCGTGATATCGAGCGACACGCCCGAGAAGAAGGGGTTGAACGTCGGCGTGATCTGAACCCCCGTGGTTGCCGAACCGCTCGCGTTGGTAACGGGCGTGCCGGTGATATTGGTGACGAAGAACTGATCGGTCCCCACCTTGAGCAAGGCCTTCTGGTTGTTGAGCGCAGCGACGCGCGGGCTAGACAGCACCTGCACCGCCCCCTGGGTTTCCAGGAACGTGATCAGCGCCGCGAAGTTCCTCGTCTGAAATGCGAGTCCGAAGAGGGACGCGGCCGGGTTGGAGAGGTTGATCAGGTTGTTGCCGGGAAAACCCGCGACAGTGCCGCCGGTTGCCGTGATGGCGCCGGGCGAACCCGTGATCGAGCTTGCGCCGGTGATCTGCAGCGACGACCCTCCCGCGGGCGGGCTTCTTTGCAGGATCGTTCCTTGGGAGACCTGGCCCGCCGAGATCCCGCTCGTCGGGAATGCCGCCCAGTTGACTCCCGCCTGGTAGTCCTGGTTGAGCGTCACTTCGACGACCTTGGCTTCGATCATGACCTGGCGCTCGACCGAGACGCGTATCGCCTTGAGGTACCTTTCGATGGTTCGCAGCTCATAGGGCAGAGCGCGCACCACGATCACGCCCGACTGCGGGCTGACCACGACGCTGCGTCCCTCGCCGGCCCCGATCAACGTCCGAAGAGCGAGAGTGACCTCGTTCCAGAAATCGTTCTGCGAAACCGTCGAAACGCGGCTCGCATCCAGGCTGGTGGTGGTGATGGCGGTCAGGCCGAAAGCACCCAAGGGCGGCGACGTACCCTGCGGCCCGCCGACAGGTACGCCCATGCCGGGAACTGCGCCCCCCGGCTGCTGGGTGCCGGAAACCGCACCGGAGCTCACCCGTATGTCGCTGCGCCCGGAGCGCAGGCCCATCAGGTAGTTCACCTGAAAGACGCGCGTCTGCAACCCCGCCGCCTCGATGTAGATGCGCGTGCCGTCGATGCGGAATTCGTATCCGTACGCTTCACGGATCGCCTCCAGCGCTTCGCGCACCGTCACATCCTTGAGGTTCACAGAGACCCCTCCGCTCACCGCGGGGTTCACCACCATGCTGTAGCGCGTGCCCGACACGATGGACATGAAAACCTGCTGCGCGGGAGCTGCGTTCACGACCAGATCGAAACGGGGCTCGACAGGCGCGCCCGGCACCTTGGGTATCTCCGCGCGCAGCGGCGGCAGCAGCGCCTCGCGAACCGCCTCGGGCTGGTTCGATCGCGCCTGCTTTGCCGCGCTGTCTATCTCCGAGAGAATCCCCGGGTCGACTCGTTTGGTGACGATCGGAGGCTCCACGCACGAGGCGAGCAGAGCACCCAATAACGCCAAGCTGATTCGTTTCATGTTCAGTCCTCCCGCCTCTCGGCAGCGTTCGTCTGGCTCCGATCCGGGGACAAGCGCATTTTGCGGTTGACCGAGGAATACAGCCTGATGGTTTCCGTCGAATCCCCTTTTCGGAGAACGATTTCCGCGTCGCTGATACTGACCAGGGTGGCGTCGCCGTAGCGTCCGCCGAGAGCGACCGTTCGCCCGTTGATGGTCGCCTGGCGGCGGTCGCTGGAGATCACCACGACCTGCGCCGGCGACCCACCCGGCGCCGCGTCGGCGCCCCCTGCCGCGTCCCCGAGAACCTCCCGCGGCGGACGCGTGGGATCGTTCAGGCCTTGGGCATGGATCGGCTGCGCGGCGAGCGAGACGATCAGGAGCAGGCCCCCGTTCAGATGAGCAGCCATGTCTTCTCGGGACTGAGCGTGTAGAGCGTGACCTTGAGGGTAACGTTCGGATAGGCGGCCTGCAGATCCATGCTGCCCCAGAGTATCCTCGCCGGGTTGCGCTCGAGGTCGGAGACGTAGTTCAGCATCCTGAAGTAGCTTCCCGAAACGGTGACCTCGATACCGTGCCGGTACAGCGCTGCGCTGGACGAGGAACCCTCGGTCGGCACCTGCGTCAAGCTGGTCGCGGGCAGGGAGCGCAGGCTGATGAGCTCGATTTCCGGATTGCGCTTCAGGATCTCGGCGAGCATCCTGGTCATGCGATCCGCGGTCACCAGCTCGCCTTCTCCCCCGCCGAGCGCGCGGTCGAGCTCGGCGAGCTCGGCCCTGCGCTTTTGCAGCCGCTGGCGCTTTGCGTTCGCTCCGTCGCTCAGTTGCGCCTGGGCGTACGCCTGCAATTGGGCCTGCATCGCGCGGATCTCATCCAGCTGGCGCTGATTGTCCTGCCCGCTCGCCCTCTGGCGCCGCAAGATGGGCTCGAGCATCCCGTAGTCCGCGATCGCGACCAGCACCAGCACCGCTCCGATGAACACGGTCACTCGTTCGCGCAAGCTCATCGCGTCGATGCGCTTGGCGTATTTCAGCACGATCTCGGGCAGGCGCATGGGCTAAGGCTTGGGTCTTTCCGCCGCGGGTTGCGACGGAGAGCTCACCGTAAAATCCACGACGGCGCGCTTGGGCTCCGTCGCGGTCACGCCGCGGGTGATGGCGAGCGCCTCCAACGGGCGCCCCTGCAACACCGCCTCCCGCTTGAGCCGCGAGATGAGAACCGGAACGAGGTCGGCCTGAAGGGCCCGTCCGCTCAGGTTCAGCTGCCCGCCTGCCTCTCCGATCTGGATGCTGGTGAGCCAGAGGCCCTGAACCGTCTGGCGCGCGAAGGCGCGAAGGTATTCGGAGTACGCGAAGGCACCGCTCGACTGAATTTCGCCCAGCAGGGCCCTGCGCAGAGCGATCGCTGCTTCCGCGGCCTTGAGATCCTGATCGAGTTGCGCCTCGATCTTCTCGGGATTCAGATCGGCGCTCGCCTTGGCGAATTGCTGTTTTTGCAGCTGGTAGGCGCGCGAAGATTCCGTCCCCTGGCGCGCAAGATCCCGGTCCTTCCAGACCGCGAAGCCGTAGAAGGCGACGATGCCCAGAAGCAGCAGGCCGAGCGCCTGAACCATCGTCACCGCCGAGAAATACCTTCGCTTCTCGAGGAACTGGGGGTTGAAGAGGTTGATCTGCTGGCTCAAAGCACCCTCGGCTCGACGCGCAGAGCGGCCCCGAACAGATGGAAGTACTCCCATTGCTCATCGAGGGACGGCTCGCTTCCTCCCGCGAAATCCATGACCTGCGCCAATTCCGCGCTCTTCATCGGCACATAGAGGTTCGACTGCAGGAATTGCTCCAGGCCGGGATCCTGGGGGAGCGGCGCGAGGAGCAGCTCGCCCACCGCCACGCTCAGGCGCTGGCGCTCGAACATGTCCAGCGATCGTGTGATTTCGATCGCGACCCGCTCGCGATAGTGATCGCCGTGCTCCCTCTGCCCGAGCTGGACCGCCGTCACTTCCAGTCGGCGCGTCAGCAGCAGCTCTCCGTGATACGAGATCGTCAGCAGCCCGCCCCAGGACGAAAACGCCAGCATCGCGGTCGCCTTGTCCGGAGCCTCGAAAAGCGCCGCGATATTGCGCTGAGCCATTTCGGGAATATCGATGACCCTGAGCGGGACGCGCGCCTCCTCGAACAGCGCGATGCGCTTCTGCACGACCTCGTTGGGAGTCGCGACGGCGTACATGGCTTTCGCCGCGGTCTCGCTCCCCGAGCGCAACTCGAAAACGTCGACCGTGGCGTCGTCGACGTGGTATTCGAGCAGGTCCTTTATCTTCCAGCGAATCGCCGCCTTGAGCTCGTCGGGCGGCACCTTCGGCGGCTCGACCAGGAGAATCTGATATTCGGCCGGCTCGAGGAGGGTGGTGCAAGCCGAGCGTCCGTAGCCGCGCTCCTTGGCCGACTTCTGAAGCGAGCTCGCCTGCTCCGACAGCTCCGTGGGCACGCTCCACCAGTTCGTTGCGAGCGGCCGAGGGCCACCCGCGTTGCGCACATGAGCGAACCGGATCGAGTCGGGCTCGATGCTCACCGCCAACAAGCCCGCAGTCTGCGGCGATTTGGAGAACCAGTTCAGCACGCACTCCTCTTGATCATGCTGAACTTCAAGTTATAGCAATAAGCCATTGTTGTCAATGATTTTTCCATTTACATTCCATACCGGCGACTCGCGTCCGACTTTCTACCTGAGTAACGGTCGGCGTGCGCGCGTCATGAAGTGAAGTAGGCACGATCTCGCCTCCTCGCCCCGAAAAGAAAAGGGCGGGGGCCTCGCGGCCGCCCGCCCCACTCTGCTACTCGCGAACGCGTTGGCTGCCCGATCCCGACGGCGACCGTCGTCGGATAGCGAACACTAGTCCCGTGCGCGCCCCGCCCCGCTGAAGGTCCGGCGAGGAAGTCGCAAAGCAAAAGGGCGGGGCCTTTCGGCTCCCGCCCTTCGCCCGATTAGGAGATCAGCAACCGCTCGTCGTCGCAGCTGAGATCGCCGGCGGGGCTGGTATCACGGCCGCTTGGTAGGTAAATTGGCACGATGCCGGAGTCGATGCCTGCGTTACCTGGTAGGTCATCGTGCCGCCGCCCGCGGCAGAAGTAAACACGCCCGCGTCAGTGCGGATGGTAGCCCCGATCCCGGCGGCGTCCGCCGTCGGGTAGCGGTTCGTCATCGTGACCTGAACGCCTTCGACGGTGACCGAGGCGTTGGATGCCAGGTTCGCCGCGACTTGCAGCGCGTTCGCCAGCGTCGCGGAGGAGCTCACCGCGGCGCGCAGCCCGTTCAACGAGGCTGCGCGAGCCTGCGAGGTCACGTCGATAAACTTGGGCGCGGCGATCGCCGCAAGAATCCCAAGTATCAGAATGACGACGATGAGCTCGATCAGCGTAAAGCCGCGTGCGTGTTTTTTCATTTTCGTTTCCCTCAAAGAATTCCTTAAGAAATTGAAAGCTTACGGCCCGAACCTTGCGTAAATTCTATGGCGGGAGTCTACTCCCAGCGCGGGAAACTTTACAACCCCCCGCCACGCCCACCAGGAACTACCTTACAAGGGTCTTGATTTCCTTTCGTTTCTGCAAGAAAGCCAGCAATACAAAACCCTCGGTGGCCGCTGCCAGACAGGTCTCTGTCACTCTCATAGCAAGTCGCGTGCCCATTCCAACCGCGCATACGCCGCGCCCAGCCCCGTATTACGGCCGAAACCGCGAACTCTTAAAACCAGACATAAGGCGTCACCGGTACCAGGCGCGTTGCCGCCAAAGCGCCGCGCGCGCGCTTCGAGTCCGGCTCGGTCGGCTCGAATTCGATCTGCACGCGAAAGCGCAGCCGCGTGCCATCGCGCCCCAATTTGAGATGGGTGTCCAGGTTCGGAACATAGACCAACTCGCTGCGGGTCGCGTCGAAGTACCAGCTTCCCGGTGGAACCGCCGGATCGGGCGCCCGGAACTCTCCGCGATAGCCCGGTGGCGGATCCATCAGCCATTCGACGGGATTGGCGCGCGCCAGCGACTCGATGTTTCGTTCTTGTCCCTTCAGAAGCATGGCCGCGGCGCGCAGCTGCACCGCGCTTTTCAGCGCACCCACGGTCTGCTCCATCGCCGCCTTTTCGGCGGCTTCCTGGTAATAGCGCAGGCGGTCGAGCAGCAGAGCGGCGCACAAGGCGATGATGCTGACGACAACGATCAATTCGACGAGGGTAAATCCAGGACCCGCTCCCCGGAGACGCGAAACCGGATGACGTATGGGCGACTTAACGATGCCCAAACGCCGCCTGCCCCAGATCCCACATGGGAAGGAACACCCCGAGAGCGAGTATCAGGACCAGAATGCCGAGCAGAACGATGAGGATAGGCTCGATCTGTGCCGAAAAATTCTTGAGATCGTATTCGACTTCGCGCTGGTACATTTCGGCCACCTCGCGCAGGAGATCGTCCAACTCCCCGGACTCCTCCCCGATCGCGATCATCTGAAGCACGACGGGAGTGAACACCCCCGTGGTGACGGTGGTCCGCAGCAGAGTCTCGCCGCGCTCGACGCCGTCGCGGATCTGCTCGATTCGCTGCCCGACATAGGCATTGTCGACGACCTGCGCGACCACCGACAGCCCCTGCACGATGGGCACGCCGCTCTTCAGGGCGATCGACAGAGTGCGCGCGAACCGGGCGAGAGTCGCCTTGAGGATGATCGTTCCCGCGATGGGGATTCGGATCTTCACCCGGTCCCAGGCGTAGCGCCCCGCGGGGGTGCCGACCCATACGCGGGACAGAACGATCGCCCCGATCACAACCCCGAGGAGCGCCGGCCAGTACTCCACCATGAAATTGGAGAAACCGAGCAGCACCCTCGTCATCAAGGGCAACTCGGCCTTGAAATTCGCGAATATTCTCGCAAAGGCCGGGATCACGAATATGTTGACGATCACCAGCGCCACCGACATGACGACGACCACGAACATCGGGTAGCGCAAAGCCTGCGTGACCTTGTCTTTGATTTCCCTCTCGAATTCGAGGTGGTTGAAGAGCCTGAGGAAAACCTCTTCGAGAGCCCCGGTCAACTCCCCCACCCGTACCATGCTGACGTAGAAGGGCGAGAACACCTTCGGATGCCTGCGCATGGCGGTCGACAGGTCCCTGCCCGTGTCCAGGCTCGTGCGCACGTCCCGCAGCATGTTTGCGAATCCGACTTGAGTTGCGGACTCCTGGAGCGCCGAGAGGGACTTGAGAATCGGAACGCCGGCTTTCAGAAGCGTGTACATCTGGCGGCTGAAGAGCAACATGTCTTCCACCGTCACCTGCTCGCCGCGGATCCACGAGAGCAACCTCCCCGGGGCCCCGGTGGACTCCTTGGAATCGGTCGTTGCGGTGATTTCGATCGGAGAGACGCCGCTGTTGAGAAGCTGATCCGCGACCGCTCCCGAGTCCGAATTCTCGAGCACGCCTCGAACCAGCTCCCCCCTGGCGTTGCGCCCGCGGTAAGAGAAAAACGGCATCGAGCGCCTCTAGTCTTCGATCTGGGCGGTCACGCGCATCGCCTCGGCCAACGTGGTCTTTCCCGTCAGGGCAAACTGTGCCGCGCTGTCTCTGAGCATGCGCCCGGCCATGCGCTTCTCGGCGGCGGCCATGAATCGGCCGGGGTCGTCGGAATTGGCGAGCGCCGCAAGCTCGCTGTCCATCTCGAGCATTTCGTAGATTCCGCTGCGCCCGGTAAAACCGCTCCCGTTGCAGTTCTGGCAACCGCTCCCCGCGAGAAAGCGACCCGCGGCGGGGTCCACGCCCATCGAGCGCAACCACTCGAACTCCTGCGCCTCGGGCTGGTGCGGCTTCCTGCAGGACTCGCAGTTGACGCGAACCAGGCGCTGCGCCACCACGGCCTGCAGCGAGTAGGCGACCATGTAGCGCGGCACTCCCATGTCGACCAGACGCAGGGGCGCGCTCGCCGCGTCGCGCGTATGCAGCGTCGACAGCACCATGTGACCCGTGATCGCGGCGCGCAGCCCGATCTCCGCCGTTTCCAGGTCGCGCATCTCGCCGATCAGGATGACGTCCGGATCCTGGCGCAGGGCGGAGCGCAGCACCCGCCCGAAAGAGAGCTCGATCTTCTCGTTCACCTGCACCTGATTGACCCCATCGAGACGGTACTCGACCGGATCCTCCACCGTGATGATCTTGCAGTCGGGCGTGTTCAGCGAGTTCAGCGCGGCGTACAGCGTCGTCGTCTTGCCGCTGCCGGTGGGTCCCGTCACCAGCACCATGCCGGTGTACCGCTGAATCGCGCTGGTGAAGCGCTGCAGCATGTCGGCGGACATGCCCAGGTCGGACAGCTGGTGCAAGCCCCCGCCGCGATGCAGCAGCCGCATGACGACGGTCTCGCCGTACTGCGTCGGCATGGTCGAGATGCGCACGTCGACCTGTTGGGCCCTGACCTTGACGTTGAAACGGCCGTCCTGCGGCAAGCGCCGTTCGGAGATGTCCAGACCCGACATCAGCTTGAGCCGCTGGGCCACCGCGCCGGAAATCTTGGCTTCGGTCTGCGTTTGCGGCTGCAGCAGCCCGTCGATCCGGAAGCGGATGTGCAGACTCCGTTCATGCGGCTCGATATGAATATCGGAAGCCCGCGCCGAAACCGCGTCCTCGAACATCGTCTGAAGCAGCTTGACGACCGGCGCGTCCTCCACACCGAGGGGCAGATTTCCCAGGTCGACGACATCGCCGAGATCCTCTCCCAGCTCCTTGGCGAGAGAGCTGATCTGCTCGGTGCGCCGGTAGATGCGGTCGATGGTCTGCAGCAGCAGGGTCTCGGAGACGATCGCGATGTTGACTTCCTTGCGCGTCAGCCGCGAAATCTCGTCGAACGCGAACAGATCCGTCGGGTCGACCATCGCGACCAGCACCACGTCTTCCTGCTCCTCGAGCAACAGCGCGCGGAAGCGCCTGGCCTGCGCCTCCGGGAACTTCCGGGTCACGGCGGGGCTGAAGTTGTAGTACTTCAGATTGATGAAAGGCACGCCGAGCTGGCGCGCCAGCGCTTCCCCGATCTGGTCCTCGGAGAGATATCCGCTCTCGATCAGCACCCGGCCGAGCTTGCGGCCGGATCGGGCCTGGTCCTCGAGAGCTCCGCGAAGCTGCTCTTGCGAGATCAGCTTCTGCTGCACCAGCAGATCGCCGAGGCGTATCCGCTCGGGACGCTTGTTCCTGATTGCCTCGGCCATGATCTCTCGCTCCGTCGCCGCTAGAGGCGACCTAGATTTCCATGGCGGCCAACGTTACCTCGTTCCAGGCAAAGGCGCAAACGCTTCTCCTCGACCGTTCTCGCCGACCTGAGCGCGCGCCAGCTCGAGCAGCCCTGAAAAGCGCTCGGGCCGGCGCTGCGCGAGTGCCTGGAGCTCGGGCAGCCACTGGCGCGTCCACTGGGGATACACGCGCGCGGCACCGCGCAATGTCCGCGCCGCTTGCGCATCTTGACCTGACAGCGCCAGCAAAGCGACCTGCCGCAGGACCACCGAGGGAACCGGGTAGGCACGCATCACCTGCGTGTTGAACGCGAGCTTGTCGGCGAGGTCGCGCTCGTCGAGCGCGATCGCCTCGCTTGCGATCCGCTCGAAATACGGACCGAACAGCGAATCGGCACGAAGCCTGATGAGCGCGTCGAAGTCGCCCGGAGCGAGCGCTTCGCCGCGAGCCCCCTTCGCCTCGAGCACCAGGTACCAGTGCTCGAGCACCCGGTAGTCGGACCATACCCCGTGGGCGACGAAGCCGCCCGCGAGGGCGACGAGCAGCAGCGCTCCTCTGCGCAACCCGGTCGGCGCCACCGCCGCTCCGCCGGGAGATGCGAATCCGAATACCAGCGCGAACACTCCCAGAAAAGGCGCGTGCCAGAGGGGAAATTCGACCATGCTGTGCAGGCCGACGACCGCCAGCACTCCCATCGCCCAGCAGTGCCCCGGGGACAGCGTGCGCCAGGGCGTCCGCCACAGCCAGATCCCCAGCGGTATCGCGATGCACAGCAAGCCGGCGATACCGGTCTCGGCCAGAAGCTGAGCGAACAGGTTGTGGGCATGATAGTCGAGCCCCGGGGGCACGACGCCGGGCGAGTCCTCGGCAATCTCGAGCGCGCGCCAGGCGAACTCGCCGAAACCGGCTCCGAAGACAGGGTGGGCGAGAAACATCATTCGCGCATACAGCAGGAGCTGGCCGCGTCCGCTGCCGCCGAACCCCATGTTCTTGGGGTCCATCAAGCGGTCGGCGGAGGAATGCACCTTGCCGAAAGGCCCCGCAAGGATTTCCGTATAGAAGTTCACGATCTGAACCACGAGAAAAAACGCGAGGGCTGCCGAGGCCACCTGAAGGACTCGCCTCGCCTGCTGCGGGTGGCCGCCGAGACGGAGCAGGTAGGCGAGCGCGAACACGATTCCCAGGTAGCCCCAGGAGCCGCGCGAGCCCGACAGCGCCATGCCCGCCGCGAGCAGAAGCCCGAGGACGCTCATCGGCAGCGAAGCGAGCGCGCCGCGGGCACGAAGGAACGCGATCGAGACGAGCGCGCAGCCGAGGTAGTCGGCGAAGTTGTTGGTCTGGTTCACCGTGCCGAACATCGTGTTGTTGGGTTGCACCGTCGAGTAAGTGCCTCCGAGCAGCGGCAGGTGGTAGTACTGCACGAACCCGCTTGCGGCGGCGAGCACGCCGGCGAGGGCCAGCGACCACTGCAGCGCGTGCGAGACCCGGGCCTCCCCCAACTCGCTTCTCAGCCACGCGCCCAGGATCGCGAGGAGCGCCGCCCACACCAGATAAAGGGCTCCGACCGCGCTGCGCACGGGATAGGCCACCCAACCCGCAGCGGCCTGCCCCGCCAGAAGGAGCGCGAGCAGAAACAAACCGAAGCAGACGCCCGGTATCGGGATCGGATTTCTCGACGGAGCCGCCGCCATCGCGGCGAGCGCCAGGAGGCCGATCGCAAAGGCGAGCCACTCGGTGTAGAACGTGAGCAGCGGATAGTCGTGGTAAGGATTCAGGAAGGGGACCGAAACCAGCACCCCGCAACAGAGCAGGCAGAAACGAACCATGAACGTCCCCTGCGCTGAGTTGCTCACCGCGCCGAACCGTACTTCCTCGTTGCCTCGAGGGCAAGCGCGCCGAAGTCCGCGGGATGCTCGCGAGCCAGTTGTTCGATCAACCTCAAGTTGCCGGGCAGATCGGCCGGATACATCGCGGCAAGCCGGGAGAGCGTCCGCTCGGCCTCCGCGCGTTCACCGCTCAGGCTCTGCAAGGCCGTCTCACGGAGCGCCACGCTGGGAATGGGCGCGAACCTGAGCGCACGGGTGTTCAGCTCGAGCTTCGCATCCAGATGCTCGCGGTCGAGGATCAGCAACTCGGAGGCGAGCAGATCGTAGTAGCCGGCGAACAGCGAAGACGCGCGCCCCCGCGCGAGCTCGCCGAGCTGCTGCTCGGAAAGGGGCGAGCCTTTGCGCTGCGAGGCATCCGCCTCCCGGTACCAGCGCTCGAAGCCGCGGTAGTCCGAGAAAACCATTGCGATCGTGAGCATGCCGCCGACCAGCACCGCGAACAGCGCCCATCGACGCAAGCGGCTGAACGCCAGAGCGACTCGGGGCTGCGCCGCGGCGCCGGCGAGCACGGCCGCGAGCCCGAGAAAGTTCGCATGCCACAGCGGAAATTCCAGGGCGCTGTGCAGCGCCTGCACCGCGAGGACGGCCATGATCCACGCGCCATCGGGCCCGGGATCCTTCCAGTGAAACGCGCGCAGCCACAGCGCGAGCGGCAGCACCACGCAAAGCGTCCCGAGCAGACCGGTCTCGGCGAGGAGCTCGAACAGGGCGTTGTGGGCGTGCATCGTCACGGCCCAATTGCGCCCCTGCGGGTCGGCGCCGTGCTCGAACACGTTCCAGGCAAACTCGCCGAATCCCGCGCCGAGAAACGGATGGGCGGTGAACATCGCCCACGATTCCTTGAGGAAGTACAGGCGAGTGTAGAGGTCGTATTGCCCGCGGCCGGGCGCAAACGATTCCAGCCAGCGCTCGCCCGGCGTGGGAACCGGCGCTCCCGGCCCCGAGCTCAGGGCCGCCACGAGATTGACCGTCAGGAACAGCAGCAGCGCCCCCGAAGAGAAAGCGAGCAGCGGCCGGAGCCGCGCGCGGTCGCCCCGCCAGAACGCCCACGACGCGGCCAGCGGCGCGAGCGTCACGTAGAGCAGCCCCGCGCGCGAGGTCGACAGGACGAGGGCGACGATCAGGGGCACGGCGACGAGCGTCGCCGGCGCGAGACTCATGCGGCGCCGGCCGTAGAGGAAAACCACCGAGACGAGAGCGCATCCCAGGTAGTTGGCGAGATTGTTGCGCTGCCCGATCGTGCCCACCATCATGCCTTCCATCCCGGGCCCGGCGGTCAATCGGAAACCCAGAACATCGATGCCGTAGTACATGGCAAAGCCCGTCATGGCGACCAGCAGTCCGCCGCAGGCAAGAAAGCATTGGACGACGAGAGCTAGACGCTCGATTCCTAATTGCTCGCGCAGGTGCGACCCGAGCCACACCAGCAGCGCCGCCCAAAGAACGTAGAGCATGCCGAGCAGGTTGCGCTCCGCATACGTGACCTGCCCGAGCGCCGACTGGACGAGGAGCACGAGCATGAGGCCGATCAGCCCCAGGGTCAGATACGGAATCCTGGCGGCTGCCCCGGTCGCGGCCGGCACGAGCGCGAACAACGCCACGCCGCCGAGCGCAAAGGCGATCCACTCGGTATAGAAAGTGACGAGCGGAAAGCTGTGATGAAAATTCAGGAAAGGAAGGGTAATCATCAGGCCGACGAAAACCAGGCCGATACGCACGGCCCACGTCGATTTCTGCGGGGAAACGTCCGCTGTCGTCGCGACGGCTTCGGGCGATTGCACGTGCGCGAGTATACTCGGGTGGTCTTCTCCTCCGCGGATAGGCGGGCATGTCTTCTCCCCCGGTGAATTTCTGCTCGGTGTGCGGCTCCAAGGTGACGCTGCGCGTTCCTCCCGGCGATTCTCTTCCGCGCCACGTCTGCGACAACTGCAGCACCGTCCACTACCGCAATCCGCTGGTCGTGGTCGGCACCATCCCCGAGTGGGAAGATCAGATTCTCCTTTGCAGGCGCGCGATCGAGCCGCGCCACGGCCTGTGGACCCTGCCCGCCGGATTCATGGAGCTCGGCGAGACCACGGCGCAGGCCGCGCTGCGCGAGACCATGGAAGAAGCCAAAGCGCGCGTCGACCTGGGCGAGGTATTCGCGCTCCTCTCGGTTCCGCATGTCGACCAGGTGCACGTCTTCTACCGCGCCCGGCTCCTCGACCGCGAGTTCGCCGCAGGCGAGGAGACTCTGGAAGTCGCGCTGTTCCGCGAGAGCGAGATTCCGTGGAACGAGATCGCATTCCGCACGGTCTCCGCCGCCTTGCGGCACTTCTACGCGGACCGCAAGGCCGGCGCCATGAGGTTTCACAGCGGTGAAATATTGCCACTCAAGTAGGCCATCTTCGGATTGACACGGGTACCCGCCCGCGCTTAGCGTTTGCGATGCCCATGCAGAGACGCAATTTCGTGTTCGCCTGCGCCGCGTCCGCCCTTGCCGCCTCGCTGCCGGCGACGGCGACCGACGCAAGCCCGCGACTCTACGCCCGCGCCCGGCTGGTCGACCCGGCGGGCCGGCCGCTGCGGGCGCGCGCGCTTGCCGTCAACAGGAACTTCATCTTCCACTATCCGTTTGCGGGTACGCCTTGCTTCCTCCTGAACCTCGGCGGGCCGACCAAGCCCGCGACGAGGCTCAAGACAGCGGACGCGCAGAGCTACGAGTGGCCGGGCGGCGTGGGCGCGGACCGCAACATCGTCGCCTACTCCGCGATCTGCGCCCACCGGCTGACCTATCCCACGCGCGAAATCAGCTTCATCAGCTACCGGGAGGAGCAGTCCGCGGCGAGCAAGTTCGCGCACGTGATCCACTGCTGCTCCGAGCACAGCCAGTACGATCCCGCCGAAGGCGCGAAGGTGCTCGCGGGTCCCGCGCCGCAGCCCCTGGCCGCCATCCTTCTGGACTACGATCCGCAGAGCGACAACCTGTACGCAACCGGCACGCTCGGCGGGGAGGTCTTCCATGAGTTCTTCCGCAAGTACGAATTCCGCCTGGCTCTCGACTTTCACGGAAGCCCGAAGACGGCCGTCGAGGGAAGCTGCGTGGTGACCGAGCTGACCGACTACTGCAGGCAGCAGGTCAAATGTTGAAGGGAGAAACTCGCGCTCTCGGCTTCTAGCCACGAGAGCTCGCGACCGCCGCCCATGATCCCCTGGCTCGACAAAGGCGCGCCCTTTCCCCCGCTCCGGCGCGCGCTCAGGGATCCGAACGGCTTGCTCGCCGCGGGCGGCGACCTGTCCGCGGCGCGCCTGCTCGAAGGCTATCGCCAGGGCATCTTTCCCTGGTTCTCCGAAGGCGACCCGATCCTGTGGTGGAGCCCGGACCCGCGGATGGTCCTGTTTCCCGCGGAGCTCAAAGTCTCGCGCTCGCTCGGGAAAACCCTTCGCAATCGCCGCTACGAAGTGCGCTTCGACTCGGCCTTCAGCCAGGTCGTAACGAGCTGCGCCGCGCCCCGCGAGGGCGAGCCCGGCACCTGGATCGGTGAGGCCATGATCGAGGCGTATCAGGAGCTATACCGGCTCGGCTACGCGCACTCGACCGAGACCTGGATCGGCGGCGAATTGGCCGGAGGCCTCTACGGCGTGGCGATCGGCCGTGTGTTCTTCGGTGAATCGATGTTCTCCCGCTCGCGCGACGCGTCCAAGATCGCGCTCGCCGCTCTGGTCGCGCATCTGAAAAACGAGGGATTCGAGCTGATCGACTGCCAAATGCACACGCGGCACCTGGAAACGCTGGGCGCCCGCGAGATACCGCGAGCGCGATTCTCCCACCTGCTCGAAGAATTGATACACTATCCGCACTCACCGGGCACTTGGTCCGGCGCATCTTTCGCGCAGGTGCAATGTCCCAGCTGAACGATCTGCCGCACGCGGTCCTGCAGTTCTACGTAACTGCGCCCTATCCCTGCAGCTATCTGCCGGGCAGGATGGCGCGCTCGCAGGTCGCCACTCCCAGCCACCTGATCGGCACCGAGCTCTACGCCGACCTCGTCCGTCTCGGCTTTCGCCGCAGCGGGATCTTCACCTACCGGCCGTACTGCGATCATTGCCGCGCCTGCGTGCCCGTGCGCGTGCCGGTCGCGGAATTTCACACCTCCCGCAGCCAACGCCGCGCCGCGGCGAAGCACGACGACCTGCAGCACGCGGTGACCGGCCTGCGCTTCCGCGTCGAGCACTACTCGCTCTACCTTCGCTATCAGGCGAGCCGCCATTCCGGCGGCGGCATGGACCAGGACAGCCGCGACCAGTATTCGCATTTCCTCCTGCAGAGTCGTGTGAGCACGCGCCTCGTCGAATTCCGCGACAAGGGCAAGCTCCTGATGGTGTCCATCGTCGATCAGTTGAGCGACGGACTCTCGTCGGTCTACACCTTCTACGACCCCGACCTGCCCGGCGCGAGCTTCGGCACCTATAACATCCTGTGGCAGATCGATCAGTGCCGGCGCGCTTCGCTGCCGTATCTGTACCTGGGCTACTGGATCAAGGACAGCCGCAAGATGTCCTACAAGGCGCATTTCCGGCCCATCGAGGGTTTCGTCGACGGCGCCTGGCGGCGCCTGGAGCCCGAGGAACTGCAAGCCTGAGAAAGAGGCAGCGGGCGGGCCGCGGTAAAATGCCGCCATGCTCTACCGCGCCGTCCGGCCGTTGCTGTTTGCCCTCGATCCGGAATCCGCGCACTCCCTCAGCCTGGGCTGCCTCGATGTCTTGATGCGGCTCGGCGCGGCTCCGGTGCTCGCCTGCTCCGTTCCGCGCCTCCCCGTTCGGGTCATGGGGCTGGATTTTCCCAACCCCGTGGGACTCGCGGCGGGCCTCGACAAGGACGGCGAGCACATCGACGGGCTCGCGTCGCTCGGTTTCGGTTTTCTCGAAGTCGGCGCGGTGACGCCGCGGCCGCAGCCCGGCAACCCCGGGCCGCGCGTGTTTCGCCTTCCGCAGGCGCGGGCGCTCATCAACCGCCTGGGCTTCAACAGCCGCGGCGTCGACGCTTTCGTCGAGAGCCTCGGGCGCGCACGCTCGGGCGGCATCGTCGGCGTCAACATCGGCCGGAACGCCGACACGCCCAACGACCGGGCGCTCGAGGACTACGTCGCATGCCTGCGCAAGGTCTACGCGCGCGCGAGCTTCGTCACCGCCAACGTCTCTTCGCCCAACACCAAGGACCTGCGCGAGCTGCAGCGCGCCGACGAACTCGACGCCTTTCTCGCGGCCCTCGCCGCCGAGCGCGACCGGCTCGCGACGCAGCACGGCAAGCGGATACCGCTCGCAGTCAAGATTTCTCCGGATCTCGACGACGCGGGCATCGCCGCCGTCGCCGACCGCGTCGCGGCGCGCGGCATCGACGCGGTGATCGCGACCAACACCACCGTATCGCGCCAAGGCGTCGAGCACCTGCCCGCGAGCCGCGAGCAAGGCGGCCTGTCTGGCGCGCCGCTGAAGGTGCGGGCCACGGAGGTCGTCCGAAAGCTCAGGCGCGCCCTGCCCGCGAGGATCGCGATCATCGGTGTGGGCGGCATCGCGAGCGCCGCCGACGCGCGCGAGAAGCTCGACGCCGGCGCAAACCTGGTGCAGCTGTATACCGCGCTCGTCTACGGGGGACCCGGCCTGGTCGGCGAGATAGTGCGCGGGCTCGCGGCGCGATGAATACCCTCGCCGATCGGATCGACGCGCTCCTGCCGCAGACGCAATGCACGAAGTGCGGCTATCCGAGCTGCCGCCGCTACGCCGAGGCGATCGCCGCGGGAGAGGCCGCCATCGATCGATGTCCGCCCGGAGGCGCGGCCGGAATCCGCAAGCTCGCCGACCTGCTCGGCCGCGACGCGCTGCCGCTCAACCCGGATAACGGCGTCGAAGGCCCGCGCCGAGCAGCGGTGATCGACGAGGCGCGCTGCATCGGCTGCACGCTGTGCATCCAGGCCTGCCCCGTCGACGCCATCGTCGGCGCGGCCAAGCTCATGCACACCGTGGTGACGGATCTCTGCTCCGGATGCGATCTGTGTGTCGCGCCCTGCCCGGTGGACTGCATCGGGATGGTTCCAGCCGAGGGCGAGGACGCGATCTGGGGCGCGGCGCGCGCGGAGGCGGCGCGCGCGCGCTTCGAGCATCGCGGCTCCCGTCTGGCGCGCGAGCGAGACGAGCGCGCCGAGCGCCTAGCGC
>Ga0137397_10000912_pt1 | contig 20497 bp, 17 predicted proteins | sample czorhiz116metaG_FD_106658 | JGI IMG/M metagenome (GOLD analysis project Ga0137397, IMG submission 106658) | Vadose zone soil microbial communities from Angelo Coast Range Reserve, California, USA - czorhiz1.16 metaG | ecosystem: Environmental > Terrestrial > Soil > Vadose zone | place: USA... | reverse complement strand
TAAACACCTCGCCGTTTTTACGCGATTTGCCGCTGCATCTTCTTCCCTTGCCGGCCGCAGCTTCTCGATCAACAAGGCGCGGGCCCGGTGCAGTCTTGAGCGCACGGTTCCGATCGCGCAATTCAAAATCCCCGCCGCTTCCACGTAACTCAGTTCCTGCAGCTCGCAGAGCACCACCACTTCGCGATAGCGTGGCGGCAAACTCAACACCGCCGTGCGTATGGCCTCAATCGACTGGTTCCGTGACAGCTCATCGAGTGGATTGCTCATGCTCTGCAACTCGTTTGCGGGTGAACTATCGCTCTCTTCATTCTCCAGAGGGGCATAGAAATGTTCGCGGCCCAGGCGTTGACGGGTCAGGTTTCGCGCGATCCCCAGCAGAAACCAGTTCAGCGGTCCACGCGTTGAATCGTAAGACTTACCATCACGCAGCAGCACCATGAAAACTTCCTGAGTCACGTCCTCGGCCAACGCGGGTGAACCGCTCATCTGGAGCGCAAACCGATAGATGCTTGCGTGTCGCCGGCGATACAAAACGGCCAGAGCATCTTCGTCACCGGCCAGCATCGACCGTAGCAGCTCACTATCTAAAGGGTCTTCTTCGGTGCTCATCGGAAACTGTCTCTAGTCACTGATGTTAATTCGTGTCAGCACGGGGGAAAGTTCCAGAAAGATCCCGGTCGCAGCTTCCACGGTCTCCGCCTGCGAAATCGCATCAACTGGTGGATGGAATTCTTACTCGCCTCCCGCAAAGTTGTAAATCAGTGTGCCCTGGACTTTGACAGGCTGACCCGAAAGCCTGGTCGGTGGAAAATTTAGCACGCGGGCTAAGTCGCCATCCCTGGGCGGATGTCTGAGTGGATCTTGATAAGCAAACAATCCTTGCTAGATGGCGGTTTTCAGCTTCGCTTCCGCTTGCTTGCGTTTTTCCAGCGCGGTTTTGCAGAAGCGAACTTCGCGGCGGAGTTCAAGCTGACTCATCACCTGCTTCGATAACATCTCCAGAGCATTAATCTGTTCCGCGTTCAGGTGACGTGGCTGTCGATCCATTACGCAAAGCGTCCCGATGGCGAAACCCTCTGGCGACCAAAGCGGCATGCCCGCATAGAAACGAACAAATGGCTCGTTCACTACCAGCGGGTTGTCGGCGAAGCGCTCGTCGAAGAGCGCGTCCTCGATGATAAAGCAATCTCTGGCCAGAATAGCGTGTCCGCAAAACGAGACATTGCGCGGCGTTTCGCGCGCATGCACGCCCACGCGAGCTTTGAACCATTGACGATTCGTATCAACCAGACTGATCAGCGCTGCCGGAGTTTGGCAGATATAAGACGCCAGACGCGTGAGATCGTCGAAAGCTTCCTCAGAATCAGTATCGAGGATCTGATATTGCCGCAGCGTCTCGAGACGCGCGGCCTCGTTTTCAGGAATTGGAGCAGCTCTCATTTGCAAGACTCCTTTCAGAGAGCATTCGTGGGTGGCGCAAGTTGGAAACTTGCGCTATTTTCAAGGTCTTAGTGCGTATATTCTAGTCACGCTTTGCTTAAATTTCCATCTTTTTGAGTAAGATTCACTCGCTGATGCTGAGGAAAAGATCCGATTTTGCGATTCTGGTAACAGTTCTGTTGCTTGTCTTCGTGCTGCTGGCCGGCTGCCGATCTTCGAACAGCCCACACAAGCTCCTCATCTACACCCCACACGGCGAGGACATGCTGCGCGATTTCGTGGCACGGTACAAACAAGCACATCCGGAAGTCGAGGTGCAGTTTCTCGATATGGGATCGCGCGAGGTCCTCGAACGTTTGCGCGCAGAGCGCAATCGCCCGCTAGCCGACATTTGGTGGGGCGCGGCGCACATGACATTTCAAACCGCGGCGGAAGAAAATCTACTCGCACCTTATCGGCCAACGTGGGCCGACAAGGTTCCTGATTCGGCGCGCGACCCACAGGATCGCTGGTACGGAACTTTTGAAACGCCGGAAGTGATCGTCTATCGGATCGGCTTGCCATCAGTGGCGAATCATCGCCTTCCCGGTTCGCGATGGGCGGTCCTGGCTCGGTGAAAACGAAGGGAGCCGGTCTGAATCGGCCAATAATAGCCAAATCACTGGCGTTTTTGCGCCAGAAATCACCTATTGACCTCAAAGCCATGAATTTGCGAGAATCAGTTCAGGCTTGGATGGCTGCCAACCATCTAATCCACTGCTCGGGACGAACCATCGTCCACCTCGCTATTGAAGACATCAACGTCGTAAACAAAAACAATCCTGACTAGATAAGTGTATTCAGGAAGGACTTAGTCTGAACCGTCTCGCCAACGCGCCTTACGAGTAAGGCCGTTATCCAGCGCCTCTGACTTGCTGGATGGAGAATTTGATCATGGACCAATCGTCAATGCCCCCAAAATCCGACGCCGACCAGATCAGTAAATCGCCTGTTGGACGCAACGGCGACGCCGATGCGAAAGATGCTGCGGATGCGTCGAGCCAGCGGATGGTCGCCGACCGGCTGTTGGCGGCCTTGTCCGGCGGCAATCTCGAGAGTCTCGCAAAGGCACGGCAGGCTTTTCTTAAGCAGGGCGCAACCGAGCCTAAGGAGAGTGCGACAGCCCCCAAACAGCGTTCGGCGGAAATCAAACAATTCCCGGCAGACCTCGAAGCAGAACTCGAACGACGATCGAAGGCCAGGTCCGCAAATCAGATGACTGTATCCGGCGACGATCTGCGCAAGGAAGAAGAAGATCTAAATAAGGCCGAGGCCGAACTTGAACGTCGCCGCGCCGAAATCCAAGCCGCGAAACGGAAAGCCGAGGACGAGGCGAGGCGCAGAGCGGCGGAAACTGCTCGGCTTCAGATCGAAGCTGAGGCCAAACGGCGGGCCGTAGAAGAAGAGCAACGTCTGGCAAAGCTCGAAGCTTTGCGCCAGCAGGCCGAAGCCGCGGCCCAGAAACGAGCTCACAGAGAACAACAACTCAACGCTGAAATCGAAAGTCTGCGGAAGTTAGAGCAAGAGGAACTCGCCCGCCTTCAGGCCGCCGAGGTCCGCATCCGCGAGCAGGAGCAAGTCTGCCGGCGCGCAGAAGCAGATGCACGCCAGCGAACCGAACGGGAACAGTGGCTCAAGGCTGAAATTGAAACGCTCGTGAGCGTCGAACAGAACGAGCTCAAGCGCATCTCGGAAACAGAAGCGCGCGTACTGGCGCAGATGGAAGCCCGCCACCGTGCCGAAACCGAAAGTAAGCACCACGCCGAAAAGGAACAAAAACTCAACGCTGAGGTCGAATCGCTCCAAGAGGCGAAACAAATTCAACTCAAACGGGTGGCGGAAGCCGAAGCGAGAGTGCAGGCTTTGGCAGACGCTCATCAATCAGCGGCCGCGGTAGTTCAAGACGAAACTGAGAAAGCCCGCCAGCTCAGCGTCGAAATCAACGCTCTGAAACAGGCCGAGCAGGAGCAAGTTCAACGTATTGAACAAGCTCAAGCTCGTATCGCAGCTCTGTTGCAGACTCGGCAACTGGTGCAGGCGGACATTGAACAGCAGGAAGAGAAAGAGCGCGGGCTGACCGCAGAGATTGAAGCGCTGCAGCAGGGCCTGCGGGAAAAACTTAGCCAGATCGATGAAGCCGGCGCGCGACTGCGTCAGGCAGAAGCCGAACGCCTCAAACAAATCGAAGCGGCCGAAGCTCGGCTGGGCGCGCTGGAAGAGGCGCGCGGGGTCGCCGCGGCGCGGGCCGAAGAGCTGAGCCGGAATGAACAGGACCTGAATGCGGCGATTGGGAAATTGCGCGGCGCCGAGCAGGAATACCTCGCTCGGATCGCGGACACCGAGACGCGATTGCGCGCGCAAGAAGAAGCGCATCTCAAGGCGCAAATTGAAGCAGAACTGCGCGCTACCCAGGAAACTGGACGATTGGCTGAGTTGGAAGCGATTCGCATCCAGGCCGGAGCCGAAGCTGAAAAGCGAGCCGAACAGGAACGGTCCTTGAAGGCCGCAGTCGAAAGGTTGCAAGCCGCACAGCCGGAACAGTTGCAGCGAATCAAAGAAGCTCAGGCCGCTTTGGCTCAGGCGGAAGAAGAAAAATACAAGGCCGAAGGCGAGCTTAGTCAACTGACTGTACGGCAGCAAGCGCTGCTCGCGGAAGTCGATCGACTGCAGGCTGCGGGCGAGGAACAATTAAAACAAATCGAAGCGGCCGAAGCTGCTCTTCGTCTTAACGAAGCTGATCTTCGTCTTAAAGAAGAGAGCCGCGAACAGACTGAGACTAAAGTTCAGCAACTGGCGCACAGGGCTCAATCGGTCGAAGCCGAGATCGAAGCACTGCGCCAATCTGAGGCAGAGCAACTCCGCCGCGTGGAGGAAGCTGAGGCCCGGTTGCGGGCGCAGGCCGAAGCCAGCCAGAAAGCCGAAGCCGAACTGACACTCCGCATCCAGACCGAAGCGCAACGGCTGAGTGAGCTGGAAGACGCCCGCCGGCAGGCTGAAGCCGAGTCACAAAAACGCGCCGCACAAGAGCAGTCTCTCAAGTCTCAGATTGAAGATCTGCGACAGGCCGAAGCTGAGCAAGTCACGCTAATCGAAACTACGCAAGCTACTCTGCATGCTCAGGAAGAAGCGCATCAACGCGCTCGCAACGAAGCGGAGAACCACGCAACGGAGCAAGAGCGCCGACTGTCAGAGCTGAGAGCCATCGGCAAACAGTTTGCGGCGGCCGCCCAGGCGCGCAGCGAACAAGAGAAGTCACTTACCGCTCAAATCGAAGCGCTGCATCAGGCCGAGCAGGAACAACTGAGGCGGATCGAAACCGCCCAGACCCAGGTCGCCGACGCAGAAAAGTCGCGACAGGAGCAGGAAGCGGAAGTCGCGCGACTAACTGAAAAGGAACAGTCGCTCAGGGACGAGATCCAGATTGCCCGCCGGGCCGAGCAAGACCTGCTCAAGCGGGTTGTAGAGGTTGAAGCTCGGTACGTCGAGCAAACAAAAACTCGCCAACTCGCCGAAGCGCAAGAGAAACAACAATCCGAGAAACGGCAGCGCCTGGAAGCCGAAGTTGAAAGCCTGCGTCAGGCTGAGCAGGAACAACTGCAGCGCATCGAGGAAATAAAAGCTCACCTGCCGGCGCTCGAGGAAGCCCGGCGAACGGCGGAAGCAGAGGCTGAGTGGCGAGCCGAGCAGGAAGAGCAACTCAACGTCGCCATCTCTGTCCTGCGCGAGCAGGAAGAAGAGCAGGTCAAACGCGTCGAAGAGATTCAGGCGCGGTTGGCAGAGCAGGTCAAGGCCAACTACCTGGCCGAGGCCGAAGCTCAACAGCATACTGAGAGGGCCGAACAATTAAGCCTGGAGTTGGAGGCCTCGCGCAAGAATCGGGACGATCAGTTCAAGCGTCTCGAAGAGGCTGAAGCTCGCCTGCGCGCGCACGAGGAAACCCGTAACGGCAGTAAGATCAGCTACCAAAGGCGCGCAGAGAAGGAACAGCAACTCCTGGTTGAAATCGAAGCCTTACGGCAGGCCGAGGAAGAGCAACTCAAACGCATTGAAGAAGCTGAAGCTCGGCTGCGGGCACAGGAAGAAGCTCGCCAGGCAGCCCGAACCCACGTGACGCAACTGATCGAGGCTGAACAACAAGTCAGCGCCGAGATCGTGGAACTGGCCCGCACTGAAGCGGAGCAGCTTAATAAAATCAAAGAGGTAGAGGCGCGGCTTCCCGAACATGCGGAAGCAGTCCGGCAAGCTGAAGCCCAAGCCCAACGCCAAGCCGACGAGGAGACGCAACGTCTGGCAGAACTCGAAAGCGCCCGTGAACAAGCCCGCAAGAAAGCCGAAGAGCAAGCTGAGAAAGAACGCTTGCTGAGAGCGGACCTCGATGCTTTGCATCAAGCCGACGAGGCGGCGCAACGTCTGGCAGAACTCGAAAGTGCCCGTGAGCAAGCTCGCAAGAAAGCCGAAGAGCAAGCTGAGAAAGAACGCGCGCTCAAGGCTCAACTCGAAGCTTTGGCGCAAGCTGAACAGGAACAACTGCAGCGGATGGCACAGATGGAAGCGGATATCCGCGAGCGCGAAGTACGAAAGCCAGTCGCAGTTGAACCCGTGCTTGACCCAATTGCCGCAGGGACCCAATCACCCGAGGTTCCGTGGTTGACCATTGATCTCGAGCATTCCGGCAATCAGGCCACCAGGGAGCTCGAAGTTGTCAACCTCGACACTACCGCGGACCTGGCGCTTTTTGAGTCTGACGATTTCGCTCAGCCGGGTTTCGTTCAAACGAATGCAGCGAACGAACGCCACTCTACTCAGACACTGCGCTCGCCAAGCAGCGATGAATTGGTTTCGTCAGCCGCTATGGAACGCCTGCAGAGTGCCGACTCTTCCGAACGGGCGGCGGCCCTGGCCGACCTGGCTCAGTCAGGCGACGAGGATGCGTACCGCATGATTGTTAGGGCGTTTGACGATCCCAGCGCTGAAGTTCGCAATGCGGCCGCGCGCGCGCTTTCCGAATTGTGGGCGGACCTGGCCGCGTCGTTTACTCGTGCACTGCGCGAAGCATCGCCCGAAAGACGGCGCAAGATTGGCTCGGCAATCGCCGGATCGGGCCTGGCAGCCAATGCGATTAACAGTCTTACCGGCGAAAGCCGCGAACGAACCTATGATGCCTTTTCGATTCTCTTCCTGATGGCCAAGGCCGGCGAAGTCCAACCGCTGATGCAGGCGATCAGCAAGCAAACAAACATCGAAGTCAGGCTCACGGTGATCAAGTTGCTTGCGCTCAGCAACCAACCACAGGTGCTGCCGGCTTTACGCAACCTGGCCGCGCGCGAAGCGCTGCCCACCGAAGTTCATTCCGCCGTAATGGAAGCAATTTATCTGATTAGCACGCAGACTCGGGAAGTTGCGTAATAGCCAGTCAATCAGCAGACTTAGCGAAGTAAACAGGTCCAGGGACCTCCAAGCTACCCGCTCAGCGCGTAAGCATCCTTGAGCCACTTCACCAATTCAGGATCGACTTCAGCCGGCGAGATAAGTTTCAGTTCGTGATGGAAACGGTTCGCTGACGTGCGCTCGGATTTGTGGATCCGCGGGCTGGATAGCTTGCGATCGCTTTTGATTGTCAGGACAATCGCGCTTTTGCGCGTGGCCACGCCGGCGAAAGCCGTGCGGTTGACCAGATGAATCGAAGTTTTCTTTGGCTCTTCGATCACCTGGCCAAACTGCCGCGCGTTTTTCAACAGCCGATCATAAGTTGCCCGCACCGACGCATCCTTACCTTCGAAGTGAGACTTAATAGTGAATCCGTTGGTTTCTGTAGCCATCGCATCTCCTCGACCTATTCGCGATAAGAAGAGTCAGTTCGATCCAGTTTGCGCAGCAAGCCCGGCCAGGTAAGGTCAGCGCCCTGACCGACCGTGACGGCCTTTACCTGTAATTCAACCAGACGAAGAATCGAGTCCGGCACGTTTACCAGTTCGGCGCCGCCCGACTGCGCCAATATCTGAATCTTACAGGCGCGCTCAAGCAGAAACATCGCCAAAAAGGCCTCTGCGGTCGTGCGGCCGACCGTCAGCAAGCCGTGATTTCGCAGAATCATGTGGTGCTTTTCGCCCAGGTCGGCAACCAGGCGCGGCTTCTCGTCTTCGTTGAGCGCCAGGCCTTCATAATTATGATAAGCCAGCGAAGCCCGCACCAACATTGCTTGTTGCGAAATTGGCAACAGACCATCCTTCTGGGCTGAGACGGCAATGCCATAGTCGGTGTGCAGATGCATTACGCATAAAGCATCTTCGCGCGCGGCGTGCACGGCGCTATGAATCGTGAAACCGGCGGGATTAATAAAGTAAGGCGACTCCATTACTTTGTTTCCGGCCAGATCCACTTTCACCAGACTGGACGCCGTCACTTCTTCGAACATCATCCCGTACGGATTCAGCAAAAAGTGATGTTCCGTGCCCGGCACGCGCGCAGAGAGGTGCGTGAAGATCAGATCGTCCCAACCATACAAAGCAACCAGCCGATAGGCCGCGGCGAGATCGACGCGCGTCTGCCACTCTGGCTCTGAAATCTGCTCGCGGATGGTTGACGCTTTGGCAGTTGCATTCATTGAATCACCTCAGAAAATGTCGAATAAGATTTTTCGGGAACTTACTTGAACTCAAACGACTTCAGATAATCCATGTAGGACTGCTCCCATCGCCCCACAGTCTTTGCCGGACCGACGAGCTTGAGGAAGTAATTCCCTTTCGGCGTTTCGATCACCGCCGCGCGCAGACGATAGTTTGCATCGTTATGCGTGGTACCGCTGCCGGGGGCCATCTCAGCCGTATAGGTCCCGGTAACGTCAACAGTCGTTATTTTCAAACCGTTGACCGTCATCGTATCGGTCTTTGCTTTGTCTTTAGAGGAACTACCGTCGGCTTGTTGTATCTGGGCAATCCAGCGATCGATATTAGCCTGCGGAGGACCGCCCTGGGTGGGTCCGAAATAATACAGCACCAGCGATGCGTCTTCGCTGTCGCCTTCCGCCTTCGGCAGCTTGTACTGCGCGGCCCGCATCTTCGAAGACGGCTGCTCAACTACCCAGCCACCCGGCGCTTTGAAATGTAAATCACCAGACGGCGCAGTCGTCGAGGCACTGGAGTTCGTTTGTTTGCTGGAAACACTGGTCGCTCCCCTGCCGCCGCAAGCGGAGCAGGCGAGCATCAGCGTCATGACAATCGCGGCGCGGGTAATTTTTCTTTGCATGTTGATGAACCTCGCCCGCGAATCTACACCGGCTCGGGTTCATTCCGCAAAGTTACTGTCCGCCGCCCGCCGCCGCGGTGTGCGTCTTCATGCGTCGCTCCATCTCCTCGGGCGACACATCTTCCTTGTGCGTCGCGACATGCCAGACATGCCCGAACGGATCTTCCAGGGTGCCGCTACGGTCGCCATAGAACTGGTCCTTGACCGGCCGTTGTTCCTTGCCACCGGCCGCAATGGCTTGCTTGAACACCGTGTCGACATCTGCGACGTAGATCATGAGGCTCACGGGCGAACCTCCGAGCGTCTGCGGACTCTTGTAGCCCATCTCAGGAAACTCATCGGCCAGCATGATCGGCGAATCGCCAATCTTAATCTCGGCGTGGCCGATCTTGCCTTCGGGCGCCGGCATGCGAAACAGCTCAGTCGCGCCGAACGCTTTCTTGTAAAAGTCGATCGCCTCAGTGGCACCTTTGATGATTAAGTAAGGCGTGACTGAGTGATAACCCTCGGGAATTGGTTTTGCCATAATCTGCCTCCTCGTAAATAGTAGGACGCGAATGGTCGAATCCGATTTCTCTGCCTAAAGGTGCGTACCAATATACCAAACATTGTCGAACGGATCCTTCACTGCACCGACACGATCGCCGTACGCCTGGTCGCCGGGTTTACTCATCGAAATCATGCCCTCGGCTAACATTGCACGTTCATACCATGCATCGACGTCGTCTACATACAGCATGAACGTCATCGGCATGGGTTGCCATTGCCCATGTGCTTCGCCCATCTCGATGACCGACGAACCAATCCTGACCGTGGCGTGGTGAACAATTCCGTCGGGTGATTGATGGACGGCCGCCGGTTCAGCCGCGAAAGCCTGCTTGAGAAGCTCAATCATCTGCGGCGCGCCCTTAGGATGCAGGTACGGCATCAGATTAGTGGCGCCTTCCGGAACGTAACCAGCGCCTGTGGCGGTTGCGAGATACCAATGATTGCCGCCGGTGTCCTCGACCGAGGCGCCGCGCTCACCATATTCGTGGTCTGTCGGTGGATAAAGCGAAGTCGCGCCGGCCGCCAACGCACGTTCATAGACGGCGTCAACGTCTTCGACATAGAGATGAAGCGCCGCCGGGGCGGACGTGCCTTTCCACCTCGCGCCTTCACCGCCGCCACCAATCATTATCATCGAATCGCCAATCCGGTATTCCGAGTGGTACCCTCCAGCGGAGCCGAGGCCGTATATCTTGCCCTCAGCCCCAAACACCTTCGTCACGAATTCGATCTCCTCATGCACATCCGCCACGGTAAGGTAAGGCGTCACCGTGCGGAAGGTTGCGCGAGCGGAATCGGTCGCCGGCCGCGGCGATCGCCTGTCCTCTTTGGCCGCTATACTCATAGATGCCTCCTTTTCCAGCTCACTTTTCAGACGCGCTTTGAAGTCCGCGCGCGGCAATGCGCGCAGCTCAACCGCTATGCTGACCAACCCAGCAACTTGTGGATCCGTAGCCGGCTGCGGCCCGCCCGGATCCCGGAGCATTGCTTCAATCGCCTGATTGAGCTGTTCTGTTAAGACGACTTCACTCATAACTCACGTCACTGCCCGGTCACTCTTTATTCTCTGTGTCCTCAGTGGTAAATCTTTTCCGCAAATTCTCCAACGCGCGAAACTGTAATTGCTTGACCGCGCCCTCGCTGCGACCCAACTCAAGGGCAATCTCACCAATAGATTTCTCTTCGGCAAACCGCATCACCACGACACGCCGCTGATCCTCTGCCAATTCATCAACCAAATGGAACAGTTGCGCTCGCCGCTCACAGCCTTCCAGCTCTGTCTGCTGGGCCTGGGTCGCACCGGAGTGACCGCGGGGCACTAGCCCGACCGTAAGCGAGGGCTCAGCACTCCCTTCTCGCGCCGCCCGCTTCGCCCGATCCGCAATCATGTTCGAGGCAATCCGAAACAGCCAGGCCGCGAATGGCGCGCCGGTCCATTTGAATCGTGGCAGGCTGGCGAGCGCCTTGCGAAAGACTTCCGCGGTCAGGTCCTCGGTCTCGGCGCGATTGCGCACTCGCCGCGCGACATAAACGTACACCAACTCAAAATAACTCTCATACAGGCCGGCAAAACACACGGGATCGCGCTGCGCGGCTTCGATCAAGCGCCGCTCTTCCGTCGCCTTCCCTTTATTGAGGCGAACTTTCTGTGCAGGTTCGCTGCCGGTCATTGCTGTTCAATTATATAAACTGTCCGCGCGGAAAAAGGTTACGGACATGTCAGAACCGCCTGCGGTAGCGGGCGGTTGAACGGTAGCCGCCAAAACGCACTCTGTAACACGATCAACCGCCCGCTACCGCAGGCGGTTCTGACTCGCTATTCCTTGGTTTTCATTTCTTCCCAAATCAGGACGTGCCTGGTCTCGCGGAGCAGAAGAGAGCCCACAATGAACGTCAAGCCGGCAACTGCGATCGGATAGTACAAACCCGCATAGATGTTTCCGGTCTGGGCAATCACAGTCAATCCGATCAGTGGCAACAGACCGCCGAAGACTCCGTTGCCGATGTGATAAGGCAGAGACAGGGACGTGTACCTGATCTTTGCCGGGAACGCCTCGACCAAATAAGCGGCAATGGGACCATAGACCATTGTTACAAAGATCACTTGAACAAATATGAGGAGGATCAGTTTCCAGGCCACAGGATCGCCAAGCAATTGAGTTAAACCAGAGTAAGGCAGTACTCCCCTTGCCGGCTGTAATGTGCCGTTGACGATGGTTTGCGGCGTCAGGCTGAGGGCGCCGGTGATTGGGTTTCGCTGCGAGATCGCGGTCGTAACGTTCGAGCCGGCTGCTGCCTGCATGCTCCGGTAAATGGGAATGTAGGAAACCGCTGCCAGGATGCAACCAAGCATCATGATCTTCTTGCGCCCCAGTCGATCAGACAACGCTCCAAACACGACGAATAAGGGCATTCCCATTAACAACGCTATCGCGACGATGTAGTTGGCTGAAGTCGTATCTACCTTGAGAATGGTTTGTAGATAGAAGAGCGCATAGAACTGTCCTGTGTACCAAATTACTCCCTGCCCGGCCGTCGCGCCGAACAGCGAAATCAAAACCCGCTTCAGGTTTGGCCACTTGGTGAAAGCTTCCTTGAGCGGTTGGACGGACGTCATCCCCGAGCTCTTGAGGTGCCTGAATATGAGTGACTCTTTCATTCGCAAGCGAACATAAAGCGAAATGCCCACCAGCAGAATTGAAATAATGAAGGGCAGCCGCCAGCCCCACGCAGTAAATGCTTCGCGGCTCATAGCGTTCTGAATAATCAGGATGACCGCGAGCGATACGAACAGGCCCAGCGTAGCTGTGATTTGAATGAAGCTGGTATAGAACCCGCGGCGAGAGTCGGGCACGTGTTCGGCAACATAGACGGCTGCTCCGCCGTACTCACCACCGAGCGCCAGGCCCTGTAGTACTCGAATAAACAGCAGAATGATGGGCGCAGAGATTCCGATCGTCGCATAGGTGGGAAGAAAACCGATCAGCGCCGTCGCGCCTCCCATGATGAGCAGCGTAACCAGAAAAGCGTACTTGCGTCCCACCAGATCGCCGATGCGTCCAAAGAAGAGAGCACCGAAAGGCCGAACAACGAAGCCCACCGCGAAAGTTGAAAGATATGCGATTAGCGCCAGCGTGTTATTTCCCTGCGGATAGAAGAGGGGCGCTATCACGGTCGCCAGACTGCCAAAAATATAAAAGTCATACCACTCGATCATCGTCCCCACAGACGATGCACTGATGACCTGCCAGATTTTATACTCTTGGCTCAAGTTATTTTCCCTCTATCCGCAGACTCCGCGACTGCGAATGTTTCATGCTTCGCGGTTTTTATGGCGTCCTTGAACCCACCTCTCCTCTGCGTTCACACGAACGCTCCGGCCGCATAACCAGAAGCCCACGCCCATTGAAAGTTGTAGCCTCCCAGTTGTCCCGTCACATCCACAACTTCGCCGATAAAATAGAGACCCGGGACACTTCTCGCTTCCATGGTCCGTGATGAAAGTTCCGCGGTCGACACCCCGCCGGCAGTTACCTCGGCCTTCTTGAAACCTTCGGTCCCCGATGGGGTGATCTGCAGGTCATGAAGACGCCGGGCAATGTCCTCGAGTTCATTGTTGTTGTATTGCTTGAGCGGTTTTGATGCTGCAAACAGCTCGCACCACACTTCAGCAAAGCGCCGCGGTAAGTAACGGGAAAGCAGGTTTTCCAGCTCAGTGTCGGAACTCTTGTGCCGCGTGAGCATCTCCAGCATCTCTTCATCAGGCAGCAGGTTGATTGATACAGATGCGCCCGGTTCCCAGTACGACGAGATTTGCAGAATCCCCGGTCCGCTCAGGCCTCGGTGAGTAATCAAAATATTCTCGCGAAACTGTTGGCCATCGTACCCGACCAGCGCGTCGACCGAGATCCCGGCCAACTTCGCCCAGCGCTTAAGCATTTGCGACGTGAGAGTGAAGGGCACCAGACCGGGACGCGGGTCTTCAATCTGTAGGCCAAATTGCCGGGCAATGCGGTAACCAAAGTCGGTTGCGCCCAGCGGCACGATGGACAATCCGCCGCTGGCAATGACCAGAGAATCCGAGACGATGCTCCCTTGATTGGTTTCTATCCTGAACGTGTCGTGCTTCTCAACTCGCAGCACCTGGCAACTGCAGCGAATCTCCACGGCGGCGTCCATGCATTCCCGCAATAGCAGATCGATGATTTGTTGAGAGCTGCCGTCACAAAACAGTTGTCCGAGCTTTTTCTCGTGATAGGCGATGCCGTGCTTTTCAACGAGTGACACAAAGTTCGCGGGAGTGTAACGAGCGAGAGCTGACTTGCAGAAGTGTGGATTTGCGGATGTGAAGTTTTCCGGGCTCGTGTGAATATTAGTAAAGTTGCAACGCCCGCCTCCCGAGATCGCTATCTTCTTTCCGACTCGGTCTGCATGTTCCAGCACCAGGACCCGACGGCCGCGCTTGCCCGCTTCGATCGCACAGAAAAGGCCCGCGGCGCCCGCGCCAATAACGATTACGTCCCACTTCTGCATTGACACCTTTTTCAAATCAAAAAACAATATCTAACCGCAGAGGACGCGGAGGTCTTCGCAAAGGTTCACAGAGAAAGCTCCTTTGCGTTCCTCTGCGAAATCCTCTGCGTCCTCTGCGTTAAAACCTACTTTCAGCGAAAGGCGTGCTCATGAGGACGTTACCGTGGCCAGCCTCTTGAGAGTTCCTCATCTTCCGGATGGTCTTCATCGTCGGCGGTCAACAACGGAATAGCATGCACCTCTCTCTGCTTTCGCAGAGCATATTTCAGAATTGTCAGCGTTCCACTTCCCTTTCCAGATCGAAAACCAATCACGATCCCGCAGAGATCGACCATATAGCGGTTGCGAAAGGCGCGGGCGCTCTTCCGTCCGGGAAGTTGCAACTCGACGACGCGCTCTAACTGTTCGAGCCAGGGTTGAATCGACTTTGGCTGGTCAAAACGCGTGTGGGGAACAACAGCCCAACAGAGCTCATTGCGTTCCAGCAACCACTCAATCGCCCATTCGTCTATTCCGCGCGTGCCCCCGAGCAACCAGGTCCTGCCTTGATCCACAAACGGCGAAAGATGCCACTCAAACAAAGTGCGCGCGGTATAGCGCTCAACATCGCCAGATCCAAAGATCGCAATCGATGTTCTGTTGGTCATACCGGCTCGGCGTGATCACTCATTAAAACCAGACTTGTGGTAGATCGGATCGGTTTCAAGCTCGTACTTCTTTAAGAAATCCCACCGGAAGGCTGTGATGAGCATAAGGTGAGGTTTCAGCGATTAATGAATCGCCTCAACGGCCTTGCGAGCTTCGATTTCGTCATGACTTGGGCGGTGGATGAAATTCAATGATAAATCGCAATCGCCGCAGGAAAGCTTGATCGATATGTTCTTTCCGCTTGGCGGCGATGATAGTAATGCCGTCATACGTCTCGATCTGCTGAAGCAGATAGTTGATCTCTTGATTTGCATAGCGATCGTGGCTGTCTTTGACTTCGGTGCGTTTTCCAAACAACGCATCAGCTTCGTCAAAGAAGAGGATCGAGTGATGCGCTGCGGCCGTCGCAAAGACTTGCCGCAAATTCTTTTCCGTCTCGCCAATGTACTTGCTGACAATCTTGCTTAAGTCCACGCGATATACATCGCGACCCAATTCTTCCGCCAATACCTGCGCCGCCGCCGTTCCCTCTCCATGTTCGGCGCCGGCGAACAGCACACTGATGCCGGTGGATCTCTTTGAACGACGTCGTTCTCGATCCGTCCGACTGATTTCCCGCAGAGTCGATCGCTGGGATTGCGACAGGTTAGATTCTTGCGGGCGTGCCGCAGATTCAGCAGGCGCGCCCACGGCAAAGCTTGCAACTAAAGTCAGCAGCAGAGCCGCAGATCTGCTGAGCGTCATGCGGTAGGGTTTCAAGGCTGGGAGGAATCTAAGGTTCATTACACTCCGTTCGCGTTCGGCGGTATTGAGTTGCCATCTAGCTATTCTGACTGTTTACGGATGCATCGTTACCAATGGCAGTTCGATAAAACTCGCCTCGCCCGGTGCATGATAGATCCGCTGCGTCGCTTTGCGATAATCTTCCGGTTTGGCCCAGAAAATATTGGGCACGAACGTCTGCGGATTTCGATCGTAAAGCGGGAACCAACTTGACTGGATCTGCACCATGAGGCGGTGGCCGGGCAGAAAGACGTGGTTCGCCGTCGGCAAAGCCCAGCGAAAGAGCAAAGGCTTATTGGCCGCGATTGGTTTCGCCGTCTCGAGGCTCTCGCGATAACGGCCGCGAAAGACGTCCATCGATATCGCCAACTGATAGCCGCCCATATTCGGCTGGCCGGCGACTTCATCAGGATAGAGGTCGATCACTTTCACGACCCAATCGGAATCCGTGCCGCTGGTTGAGGCAATCAGGTTCACGATCGGCTCACCGCTGATCTTCACCGGCGACTTCAACACTTCGGAGGTGAACGCGAGTACATCCGGGCGGCCGGACTGCTCTCGCTGATCGTCGACCAACCAACGCGCCCAACTCGGGCCATCTATTGGACGCGCGCGATACGGCACCGGCTTTGACGGATCGGAAATGTACTCGTCGTAATTCGTTTGGGAAGACTTTGGCGCGTCAAAGGTCGCTTTCAAACCGCCGTTAAGATAAAGCGGCGTGGCTTTCACGGTGCAGCCGCTCTCGCAGCCGGCCGGCCAGGCTGAGAGCTGGTGCCACTTGTTCGTGCCCGTTTCAAAAGCCGTCACCGGCGCAATGTTCATCTTTGGCGCGTCGTCTTTCAGATAGTGATCCAGGAAAGGCCGCAGGATTTCCTGACGAAAATAGAGCGCAGTATCGCTATTGAATTTGATCGCGCCCAGCGAGCTGCCTTCGCGGATTTCCTGCCCGTGGTGCCACGGGCCCATCACCAGAAACACCTTGTCGTTCCGAGTGTCTTTCGGCTCGATCGCTTTGTAGACGGCGATGTCGCCATAGATGTCTTCCTGATCCCAGAGGCTGTGCACCAACATTACCGGCACCTTCAGAGGTTCTTTCGCCAGAATCTTGTCCACCGCCTGTTCCCGCCAGAAAGCGTCATAGCTCGGATGCTCCAGCAGCTTGCGCCAGAAGCCAACCTGTTCCAGCCCGCGACGACGGCCCAGCTCGCCGGCCGATCCGGCTTCCATGAACATGTCATAGTCGTCGAAGTGGCTGGTCCACCACTTCACTTCGTTCGCCCGCGTCGCTTCCTGATCGTAAATGTAGCTCATCCCCTGCTGGCGAAAGGCGCCGTTGTGAAACCAGTCGTCGCCCATCCAGCCGTCCACCATCGGATTCATCGGCACGGAAACTTTCAGCGCGGGATGCGGATTGATCAGCCCCATCAAAGGCAGAAACCCGTCGTAGGAAATGCCGAGGATGCCGACCTTGCCATTGCTTTCCGGAATGTTTTTGACCAACCAATCAATCGTGTCATAGGTATCGGTCGGATGATCGACCGCTGTCGGATTCAGCGGCCCGCGCACCGGACGATTCATGACATAGTCGCCTTCCGAACCGTACTTGCCGCGAATGTCCTGCACCACGCGAATGTAGCCGCCTTCGACAATCACGTCGGTAGCATTGTCATAACCATAAAGACTTGGACCCAGATGTGAGCTGTCCGTGTGTGTTGTCAGCTCGGTGGCGTTGTACGGCGTCCGCGTCAAAAGTATCGGCGCGCGGTTCGCGCCTTTGGGAATGAGGATGACTGTGTGCAGCTTCACGCCGTCGCGCATCGGAATCATCGCCTCGCGGCGGACGTAATCGAACCCCTCGTTTGTCGGCTTGAACTTGCCCGGCGTTTCGTTAGGTAGATTCTGTGCCCGGGTTGCTGATGATGAGAAAAGCAAGAATAGGGCGACGAAGATCGTCGCGATTAAGCCAGAGGTACGAATGGTTTTGTTAGTCATTTGTTAGTTGCCCTCAAGATGAAGTTAGCCGTAGCGACGATCGTGTCGGTCGAGAAAGGTTTATAGCCTAAGAGCGCTTGGAATTGAAGCGTAAGTCTGGATTCCTTCGCGGCTCTGCCGCAGCACAGTGCGGAAAGCCTGCGGCTTTTCGGGCTCCTTGATCAAGGATGCGCACGAGGCTAAGCCCCGCGCGGCATCTTGAAAACTTACTTGCCGGTAAGGCGAAGCCTTACCGCACTGGGAGAGGCAAAGCCTCAAAGAGGGACCCGGATCAGTCTACGATTCAGAGCGGAACCAGTTCAGTAGTCGTGTCGCGACGCTTTTTTTCCTTAAAGCCTTCGACAAAATGACGGGAGCCTGGCGTGGGAAACTTCTCGCGGTAAGCGCGGTCGACGGCCGTCTTCAGGCGTTCGCTCCGGGTAAAGATCGGGCGCACGGGAATCTGCCGGCCCTCGACTTCGATCATCCCGCGCGGCTCTTCGAGAAATGTGCGGTACCAGCTGCGCGGTTTCTGACTCCATGAACGCACAAAGACCCGGCCTTCGACCACCACGGCCCAGATGCCAATGATGCGGTGCGGCTTCGTACCGGCGCGAATGCCGAGGATCTTCGCATCGCGGATAGCGTTGACGATGGCTTTCGGGAAACGGCGACCTTTCATAAGAACATCCGCAGATTACACGGATTACACGGATTGGTTAAGTCAGTAACGACCGTGATGAGATAAGGACCCAAATTGACGGATAAGAATTGATAAATGAAAACGGTGCTGCGTAATCTGTGTAATCTGCGGACCGCTATCCGATTTGCCCATCCGCTCAGCAAAAAGCCGTACTCGGCAGCCTACAGTGTGCGTTGACGGAATGAGTGTTACGATAAACCATAAAATCCGAAGAGGTGAAAACTATGGCATGGGATGGCGACGATTTGGCTGGCCAAATGGAAGAGGTATTCGAACGGCAACACGCGGTAGCTGACGCCCGCGCTCTCAGGGGTACCTCTACTCCTGAAGAGCGCGCCCGCAGCGCCCAGTTTGAATCACTGAGAGCTTCGCGCTCGCGCATCATGACGCAACTGAGCGGGGCCACGAATCCTGCACACCGCACGGTACTCGAGCGGGCCTTAAAATCTATAAATGATCAGATGGCCGAAGATGAATCGCGAGGCTAGTTGCCCTCACCCACGCGTCAATTGCCGATACACATGTAGCGCAAGTTGTTAACTTGCGGCCCTCCGCAATTTATCAAGTTGCGCTACGTCACCCTCTGGTCAACTGGCGGTACTTAATCCGATGCGGCACTTCGGCCTCAGCACCCAGACGCGCCTTGCGGTCTTCTTCATAGTCCGAATAGTTTCCTTCGAACCAGACGACCTTGCTGTCGCCTTCGAAGGCGAGCATGTGCGTTGCTATCCTGTCTAAGAACCAGCGATCGTGAGAAATAACCACCGCGCCTCCGGCAAAATTTTCCAAGGCCTCTTCCAGGGCCCGCAGCGTATTCACATCCAGATCGTTCGTCGGCTCGTCCAATAGCAGCACGTTGGCGCCCTCTTTCAGCATCTTTGCGAGATGCACTCGATTGCGCTCGCCTCCGGATAACATTGAGACTTTCTTCTGTTGATCTGAGCCGGAGAAATTGAAGCGTCCGACGTAAGCGCGCGAGTTCACTTCGCGGGCCCCCAGCTTTAAGACATCCGCGCCGCCCGAAATCTCTTCCCAGATGGATTTGTTTGGATCGAGCGTGCGGCTTTGATCCACATAAGCCAACTGCACTGTCTCTCCAATCTTGATCTTGCCGCTATCGGGTTCTTCCTGTTTGGTGATCATCCGAAACAGAGTTGTTTTGCCCGCGCCGTTCGGACCGATAACGCCGACGATGCCGCCGGGCGGCAGCGCGAATGTCATGTCCTCTACCAGCAGATTGTCGCCGTATGCCTTGGTTACTTTGTCCGCTTCGATCACAACGTCGCCCAGGCGCGGCCCCGGCGGAATGTGAATCTCCAAGTCTTCGCGGCGCTTTTCTGATTGTTCCTGCAGCAGATTCTCGTACGCAGTCACGCGCGCCTGGCCTTTAGCGTGACGCGCTTTCGGCGACATGCGAATCCATTCCAGTTCGCGCTGCAAAGTTTTCTGCCGATCACTCTCAGACTTTTCTTCGCGCCTGAGGCGTTCCTGCTTCTGTTCCAACCACGACGTGTAATTCCCTTTCCAGGGGATGCCCGCGCCGCGATCCAACTCCAGGATCCAGCCTGCGACGTTGTCCAGAAAATACCGGTCGTGCGTCACGGCGATGATCGTCCCCGCATAACTCTGCAGGTGATGCTCGAGCCAGGCGACTGATTCAGCATCAAGATGATTGGTGGGTTCATCCAGTAAAAGTATGTCCGGCTTCTGAAGAAGCAGACGACACAGCGCGACACGCCGACGTTCGCCACCTGAAAGGATTTTCACCGGCGTTTCCGGTGGCGGACAGCGCAGCGCGTCCATGGCCATCTCCAGACGCGAATCCAGGTCCCACGCATCGAGATGATCCAACTTCTCCTGCACCTCGCCCTGCCGTGCCAACAATTTGTCCATGTCTTCGTCGGACATCTCTTCGCCGAACTTCGCGTTTATTTCGTCGAACTCTTTCAACAAGCTGACAGTTTCTTTGACAGCTTCTTCGACGACTTCACGCACGGTGCGCGAATCATCGATCAAAGGTTCCTGCTCGAGATAGCCAACGGTAAACCCGGGTGATATCACCGTCTCACCGAGATGATCTCTGTCGATACCGGCGAGTATGCGTAGCAGAGAAGACTTGCCCGAGCCATTGAGCCCGATGACGCCAATCTTCGCGCCATAGAAGTAGGAGAGATAGATGTCTTTGAGGACCGCTTTCTTGTCATAGAACTTACTGACGCCGACCATGGAATAGATGACTTTGTTTTCGGTGGTCATGATTTAGCATCCACAGATTACACAGATTTCGCAGATAAGGAAAAACGAGTCGAGGATGGTGGCGAGGGATACATCGGAACCTTGACTCTTCAGGTACCGGGCGAGAAGATTCCTGCGGCTCAGCCATCGGATGCGCGGCAAGTCTTTGACTTGCCGAAATCGCATTACATGACTATTTATCAGGTCTCCGACCTGGAAGGGTCTGAGACCCTTTCAATGGATGAAACTCGCCCGGCAAGTCGGAGACTTGCCGCGCATCAGCGTGGCCGAGCCCACAACGCAGAGAGTCAAAAGGAATCCTTGCCGAACAAGCTGATCGGCTGC
>Ga0137397_10000911_pt1 | contig 20500 bp, 19 predicted proteins | sample czorhiz116metaG_FD_106658 | JGI IMG/M metagenome (GOLD analysis project Ga0137397, IMG submission 106658) | Vadose zone soil microbial communities from Angelo Coast Range Reserve, California, USA - czorhiz1.16 metaG | ecosystem: Environmental > Terrestrial > Soil > Vadose zone | place: USA... | reverse complement strand
GATCCATCATCATGCCGCGTCACTGGCGCGTCTGCAGCTACTGCCAGTGATATGCAGCCGCCGACTCACCGCCGCAGCCAGTAGACGATAGAAGAGAAAAGACGTGCTCTCTCGCAGCTTATCCGAGACGTATATGCCATATCATATCAGTCGCCGCCGCTTTCAGGGAAAGAAGAACTCGAAGTGTGTGCGCACGTTTCTCCACGGGTGCCAGTCCGGATACACTTGCGTGATCCCCCTTGGTGCCGTACAGTGCCGTGATCACCCCCCGATCTGTGCCTACCCCACTCACCCCGTTTTTTTAAGGAATACGGAGAAGTGTAAAAGCCGAACGAGAGTCAGAGAAGAAACGTACTCGCCCCGCAACCCGATACGCGTAATATGCTGGAGACAATCGTAGTTGTTGTCAAGTCAAAAGTGCGGCGATCATCTAAGACGCGGTCGGACCGGGTACCGGTCGGCCCGACGGGTCACCTGAGTACAGGCACTTAACTTGTTGATTCTTGAAGAAAGCAAAAAAAAACTAGACCCTGTTCATTGACCTGTCTAACTTGGTCAATAATTATCCCTGGCGTATTCTATGTTTACGTGCGCTGTGACCTCATTCTGACCTTATGTGTCGAGGATCTAGCCAGACCAACTCGTAATCGGGCAGACAGTTCAGTTGAACCTCAGGAACATACAGAGGTTGCGCCCACGAAGGCCGACCCTCTGTCATACTTCTTTTTTTCCCGGTGTTCAGAGGTCTGAACCTTAGGGCATACAGGCACACTGGAAATGCGATTATATGACTCAGACGATCAAGGTTTGCCGTGGGGTTTCCGGACTATCCTTACAGACGACCACTTTCGTTGTTAACATGATCTCCACGGGTGCTCTCATATGGACGTCAATTCGGCCTTTGATACGAACGTCAGTACTTACATACTCGATGTAAACGACTCGGTGTCGACTGATATTTTTTTCCCTTTTCTTTTTAGTTTTCTCAATGTTGGCGCAGGGTTTGCGTTGACCAAGGCCAACCTGTTCCCCACTGAAGCTGCACGCGGCGGCGCTCAGATCGTACTGGTGCGAAAGCGGGAAAAATAGTGCCGGCACCCTCGAGTCTCGGCCGCCCTACTTGTCGGTTGCCCGGGATGGCTGACCAGAATTTGACAGAATGTTGCCCTGCCATGCCTGATGTTCTCCCGCATCGTTCCTTCGATAACTCCGCAGAACATCAGTTCCCTTGCGCCATTGACCGTGATTGGTCTGCTTTACGGGATAGCCGGCGCGGCGATGGCTTGGATCATCAGACTCTTATTCTGGGTGCCGCACCGATTCAGGTATGGAATACTCGCCGCTGGCGGTTGGGGAAACTGGGGTGACATACGTATGTGTACCCCTACCACTTGTCGTTCCGGACTCGAGTGAATCTGCGCTTAGCAACTGCCATTGCGATGGGAATCACGGCGTCTGCTCCGTTCAATGGCGTCAAGGACGAAAATCTTGCCATCGCGTACATATCTGCGTTGATTCTTATCTTTCTCGTGCGTTTTCTCTCCCGAAACTCGCGGTATTTGTGGAGCTGGCGACCGCCATTTAGATCACACTCTTCCCTCTGGGAGGCTTCCTCCTCGTTGTCAACGACTTTGAGGGGCCAGACGTTGAATCAGAAGTACTTCGGGAAAGGATGCGCCTTCGACGGCGCAGATTGGCTTCGGAAGCGACCCTTTCGCTTAGGCGCCTCTCGTATCTCTTTGGGCACTCCGATCAAGTCTGTGACGCCGAAGTAGGCAACGATGTTCAGGGAAAAGACACCGAGTCTCATGATGAGACCGTGGGAGGCAAGCCCAGCATCGATCCGAAAAGACTCTCATCTACGCCGCCGTCACCCACTGTGGTTCCCGACGGAAGCGAAGGCTTGACGCCCCTCACCTCACCGGAAATCCTTCGGCATGATCGGAGTTCCATAAACCATCGTCATCCCTCCCGCCAACTCCGCTCCCGCTTGCGGCACTTCTTAGCGCAGTTGCTCAAGCCCTGCCCGATAGTGATCGTATTTGCGATCGTGATCGCGCTCGTCGATCCGCTCAAGGCGCTCTTCCTGCCGCCATCGGCGAGCTTCCAGCCACGCTTCCGGCCTGTCGCGCCGGACGGGCAACCGCCACTCGCCTTCGTCCTCGATACAGCCAACTTCGTCGGCGCGGCGAGCGTCCCGATAGGCTTGGTATCCCTCGGCAGCGCTCTCGCCTGTCTGCGCGTGCGTTCGGGCGCCGAGGCATTTCCCCGAGGCGCAATCGCTACGCTCGCGCTGGCGAAGATGGTCGTCATGCCTCTGCTTGGCGTCGGCATCACGCGATTGTTCGCGCACGTTGGGTTCGTGGACCCCGATGATAAGGTTTTGCAGTTTGTATGCATGTGAGTTTGTCCGCTCCAGATATGCGCACACGCCTCCGAGTCGCTGACGGATGGACCTGCCTGCAGCCTCTTTTCAGGCCTTCCGACAGCTACGACTCAGGTGAGTTGACCTTTTCTCTTTGACGTCAGCTCGAGAAACGGGCCTATCGGACACCCGTAGGTATATCTCACGCAAATCTACTCGCCCACTGGCTCTGTGGAACATCTTTCTGCATTCCTGATTCCGCAATACGTCCTTATGCCTTTCACCTTGACCGGATTGGTCGCATATACGCTCAATTACCTCTTTTGAGCGGGTTCAATTAGACAGCAAGATAGAAGTTCTGAATGTATATGTACGTTACCTCGCCCAACTCACGGATGTCTATGGCAAATATACAACTTGTGCATGTATATTTATGGCCGTCCTCTGATAACCTATGATCTTATCGCGCGGGGACGGGAGGCTATGTTTTTTAGTCTATTTGAGCGTCACCCTTACCCTGCGATATTTACTATGCTACTCAACAACGGATACGGTGCGAATTCTTGCAGTCCTCGACTGTTAACCTTCACTAGCCCCTGAGTTGGCTGCTGTTCAACAGATCACCTTTTTTCAAGTACCAGCTCTCTGGCAACTGCCACGCCTCGTACGGGATACTCGCCGCTGATGGTTGTAGAAACTGGGGCAACATACATACGTGCCATCCGCGCGCGCTGTTACTGAGGTGAGGCATCTAGTTACAATCCTATATCGCTCCAGTACCAACACTGCAGTGGTCATTATCACTGCTCGCCTACTACAAACGAGGCTCTCCGTGAGATTAGGGGAGATTGAAGCATAAATCAGTATAGTGCAAGTACCCGAAATGTCGAACAAAAAGGGAAAACAGTCATATCGGAGCGAGACAAACAGTCCAGAAACGCAGAGGTGAGGGGAGGTCGAGGATGAGGATGAGGACGCGAGGACTGGCGCTCGGTTCTTGAAACAAGAGAAAGTGCCGCGTTGCGAGGCGATCAGGTGGGGAGGCAAGCAGTGTAAGACGTCGGAGTGGAGGAAGTTGACATGCGAGAATGGTGGAATGAGAGAGGATGTGGTGAAGATAGGAAGTGGACAGGGTGGGGGCAGTGCGCTGTGGTGATCGAGTGGCGATGGAGGTGCACACGCGGGCTAATGACCGAAGGACGGCAGGACGAGGAAGCGAAGATGACGGGCGAGATGGGTTGCTCGCGGGGATCGACCCCAAGTGCGAGTATCCTTCCGCGGGCAGCGGCGAGGGTCACCTTACAATCAAAAATATTTCCCGCCGGTTTCCCGGGCCCCCTTGCTAGTAGTGGACTGATACAGGGCGTCCAGAAAGCCGTCTTTTAACAGCGAGCTGTGTATTGGCTTGCAGGAGAGCTCCCGATGGCCGGGAGCCAGGTAATTTGAAGAAGATATTTTGTAGGACGGGTAACACTCTTTCCGCAGCGCTTCGTTTCAGGGCGTCCGAGACAGCTAGAGCTAGTCCCTTTGATACATGTAGATCCTTCACGGACATGAATGGGAGAAAAACTTCCGACCATCTGAGAGTTTCTGGGACGAAGAGATCCGAATAGTACCAGGCCCGGGGAAATGAGCCGCGGAGGTGGAGGTGTTCCAAAGTGGATAGGGGAAGTAAGGACAACTTGCAGAAATGCACCAAGTGTGAAAACTGTAGATCAGCGCTGTTGCATAAGACCCCCACCTTGACCATCCCGCGGTTGACCATCCCTTCTAGCCGGGAGATTGTGACTTGAACGGACCGATTATCAATCGTTATGTCCGCACAATGGGGTGCCTCGAATGCCTCTATGCGGTTGATGAATTCATGGAGCAGTAGAACACTGGCATTGGATTCCGGAACAAAAAAGAAGAATGTAATGTCAAGGTCTTCTAGTGGAGGGATCCCAATTCGGGATATGAGGGCCTCCAAGTAATTGTGATCACCTCGAAATCGAAGGGAGGTAAGAGCAGGAAGGACAGTGCGCGAGAGCAGCGGTGGATGTTGTCTTGTATATTTCCGGTCAGGAAAAGTGCCAGTGGATCGGAATCCCAGGGCGACTTGTTCGAGCTTGGTCAATCCGGAAAGACAGCTGACCATCTCCTCAGGTGAAATGTGCCCGGAATCTGGAATATCCTCAAGACGGAGCGCGACAAGGTCTGTGGTAGACAAAAGTAGTTTTTGTGGAACCGGAAATGAAATGCCATACAAGTCGAGTGATCGCAGGCGTGGTGCAAATCCACCGAGGAACGAATCGGGAAGGAGAGCAGGTGGATATTCATCGTCAGCCAATGAAAGCTGAACGGATTTCAGCTCAGGGAATGAAACATTCAACACCGCAAATCTTTTCAATAGAGACTTTTGAACGCCCCAAAAACGGATTTCACACACGCGATCACGGCACTTCAGTGCAGCAATGATGTTGCGTACACCGTGTAGTGGAAAGCCTGGGCTTCTATGGCAGAACACGATGATAGGACATGCCGGCCAGATATCCAGCATGGTCCTCACTGGCGTTCTGTTTGTGCAGTGAAGTCGTAGGCCAAGGGAACATGGTGATCCAAGTACGACATGTCGCCATCTTCGGCACACGTGTATAAGGGTATGCCATGCATCCAAACTAGCACCACTGAGGGTAGAAAATGGATAATGAGGTTGTGGTAGATGCACGTGAAAGTTGAAGATGTAAAGAAGGACATCATTGGGGAGGGCGCCAATAGTCAGCTTTCGGTAGAGCTGGTCTGTGAACTCCCAACTCAGTGGTCGTTGCAAAGCGACACACAAATCACTACTCACTCGCACTATTCCCCACAGGAAGCTCTTGTCCTGGAAGTGTAACATTGTTCCCAGAATTTGAGCTCTCGATGGTCGTCATTGCAAGAGGGGCAGATAGGGGGGATGAATATATCGATGAATGGTAGTAGTTGATAGTTGCTACCCGGCTATGAGAACGGGTAATGGATAATTTTTTGAGCCCGCCAAAAACGAGGTCGAGGTGGAATGACAAGACGGGTCCTTGTACAATGAGCTAAGGAGGACTTGAGGTGCGGTGATGCACGGATGTTAGGGTATGATTTCTGATTAGATAACACACCAGTAACGGAAGTTCCCATCAGCCGTGGCGGGCCTTAGAGCCGTACGGATACGGAAACCTTCCTCCTCGTCGTCAACGACTTTGAGGGACCGGATGTTGAATCAGAAGAAAGGATGCGCCTTCGACGGGGCAGAATCGCTTCGGAAGCGACCCTTTCGCTTAGGCGCCTCACGTATCTCTTTGGGCACTCCGATCAAGTCTGCGACGCCGAAGAAGGCAACGATGTTCAGGAAAAAGACACCGACTCTCAGATTGAGACCGTGAAGCAAGCCCAGTATCGATCCGAAAAGACTCTCATCTACGCCGCCGTCACCCACTGTGGTTCCCGACGGAAGCGAAGGCTTCACATCTCTCGCCTCACCGGAAATCCTTCGGCATGATCGGAGTTCCATAAACCATCGTCATCCCTCCCGCCAAGCCTGGCCTGCCCGATAGTGATCGTATTTGCGATTGTGATCGCACTCGTCGGTCCGCTCAAGGCGCTTTCCTGCCGCCATCAGCGAGCTTCCGGCCTGTCGCGCCGAACCGACAACCGCCACTCGCCTTCGTCCTCGATCCAGCCAACTTTACCGGCGCGGCGAGCGTCCAGATAGGCTTGGTATCCCTCGGCAGCGCTCTCGTCTGTCTGCGCGTGCGTTCGGGCGCCGAGGCATTTTCCCGAGGCGCAATCGCTACGCTCGCGCTGGCGAAGATGGTCGTCACGCCTCTGCTTGGCGTCGGCATCACGCGATTGTTCGCGCACGTTGGGTTCGTGGACCCCGATGATAAGGTTTTGCAGTTTGTGTGCATGTGAGTTTGTCCGCTCCAGATATGCGCGCACGCTTCGCTGACGGATGGGTCCTGCCCGCAGCCTATTTTCCGGCCTTCCGACAGCTACGACTCAGGTGAGTTGGCCTTTTTCTCTTTGACGTCAGCTCGAGAAACGGGCCCATCGGACACCCGTAGGTATATCTCACGCAAATCTACTCGCCCACTGGCTCTGTGGAACATCTTTCTGCATTCCTGATTCCGCAATACGTCCTTATGCCTTTCACTTTGACCGGATTGGTCGCATATACCTCTTCTGAGCGAGTTCACTTAGACAGCAAAATAGAAGTTCTGAATGTATATGTAAGTTACCTTGCCCAACTCATGGATGTCCATGGCAAATATACAACTTGTGCATGTATATTATTTATGGCCGTCCTTCTTCGGATTCCGATAACCTCTCTTCATTATGATATTATCGCGCGGGGACGGGAGACTATGTTTTTTTGGCGTCACCCTTACCCTGCGATATTTACAGTATACTACTCAACAACGGGTACGGATTCTTGCCGTCTGTTAAACCTTCATTAGCTTCATTAGCCACTGAGTCGGCCGCTGTTCGACAGATCACCTTTTCAAGTACCAGCTCTCTGGTAACTGCCACGCCACGTACGTGATATTCGCCGCTGACTCGGATGGTTGTAGAAACTGGGGCGACATATGTACGTGCACGCCTCATCAAATAATGTCTTTCCAGACTTACGTAAATTCGCGCCCTACTTGTAGCTACGGCCTTTGCGATGGGAATTACAGCATCTGCTCTATTCAATGGAGTCGAGGACGAAAATTGCATACCTATCTTTCTCGTCCATTTATCTCCTGAAACTCGCAGCATTTGTGGGGCAGATGTAGTACTACAGACGAGGCTCTCCGTGAAATTAGGGGAGATCGAAGCATAGATAAGTATAGTGCGAGTACCCGAAATGTCGAACAAAAAGAAAAACGGTCATATCTGGGCGAGACAAACAGTCCAGAAGCGCAGAGGTGAGGTGAGGTCGAGGTCGAGGACGCGAGGACTGGCGGGAGGTTCTTGCAACAAAAGAAAGTGCCGCGTTGCGAGGCGATCGAATGGCTTTGTAGTAGGGAGGCAAGCAGAGTAAGACGTCGGAGGGGTGGGGGCAGTGTACTGTGGCGATGGGGGTGCACACACGGGATAATGACCGAAGGACGGCAGCACGAGGAAGCGAAGATGACGGGCGAGATGGGTTGCTCGCGGGGATCGACTCCAAGTGCGATCCTTCCGCGGGCAGCGGCAAGGGTCACCTTACACCACCTCAAAAAAAATTTGCTCCCGTTTTCCCAGGCCTCCTCGCTGGTAGTTGATTGATACAGGGCGTCCAGAAAGCCGTCTGTTGGCAACGAGCTGTTTACTGGCTTGCAGGAGAGCTCCCGAAGGCTGGGAGCCAGGTAAGAAGATATTTTGTAGGACGGGTAACACATTTTCCGCAGCGCTCTGTTGCAGAGCATCCGAGACGGCTAAAGCTAGTTCCTCAGATACATGTAGATTCTTCACCGACGTGAATGGGATAAAAACATCCGCCCATCGGAAATTTTCTGGACCGTAGAGATCCGAATAATCCATGTCCCGGGGAAATGAGCCGCGGAGGTGGAGGTGTTCCAAAGTGGATAGGGGACGTAAGGACAACTCGCAGAAATGCATCAAGTGCGAAAACTGTCGATCAGCGGTGCATGAGACCCCCACCTTGAGCGTCCCGCGGTTGACCATCCCTTCTGGCTGAGAGATTGCGACTTGAACGGACCCATTATCAATCGCTATGTCCGCACGATGGGGTGCCTCGAATGCTTCTATGCGGTTGATGAATTCGTGGAGCAGTAGAACACCGGCATTAAATGCCGGAATACAATAGAAGAATGTAATGTCAAGGTCTTCTAGTGGAGGGACCCCAATTCGGGAGACGAGGGCCTCCAAGTAATTGCAATCACCTTGAAATCGAAGGGAGGTGAGAGCGGGAAGGACAGTGCGTGAGGGCAGCGGTGGATGTTGTCTTTTATTTATCGGAAAAGTGTCAAGGTATCGGAATCCCAGGGCAACCTGTTCGAGCTTGGTCAATCCGGAAAGACAACTGACCATCTCCTCAGGTGAAATGTACCCGGAAGCTGGAATATCCTCAAGACGGAGTGTGACAAGGTCTAGGGTAGACAAAAGTAGTTTTTGTGGATCCGGAAATGAAATGCCATACAGGTCGAGTGATCGCAGGCGAGGCGCAAATCCACCGAGGAACGAATCAGGAAGGACAGTAGATAGCCATTCATCGCCAGCCAACGTAAGCTGAACGGATTTCAGCTCAGGGAATGGAGCATTCAATGCCGCAAATCTTTTCAATAGAGACCTTGGAACGCCCAAAAGATGGATATCACACACGCGATCACGGCACTTCAGTGCAGCGATGATGTTGCGCACACCGTGCAGTGGACCGGTATACATTGAGGTTCTATGGCAGGACACGATGATAGGATATGCCTGCCAGATATCTAGCATTGTCCTCGCTGGCGTTCTGTTTGTGCAGAGAAGTCGTAGGCCAAGGGAACGTGGTGATCCGAGTACGACATGTCGCCATGCTCGGCACACGTGTATGAGGGCGTGCCATGCATTCAAAATAGCACCACTGAAGGTAAAAAAGGGAGAATGAGGTTGTGGTAGTAGATGCAAGTGAAATTTGAAGATGTCAAGAAGGACATCATGGGGGAGGGCGCCAATAGTCAGCTTTCGGTAGAGCTGGTCTGTGAACTCCCAACTCAGTGGTCGTTGCAAAGCGACACACAAATCACTACTCACTCGCACCATTCCCCACAGGAAGGTCTTGTCCTGGAAGTGTAACATTGTCCCCAGAATTTGAGCTCTCGATGGTCATCATTGCAAGAGCCTGAGGGCAGACAGGGGATGAATGGTAGTAGCCGGCTATGAGAACAGGTAATGGATAAATTTTAAGCCCGCCAAAACAGAGATCGAGATTGTTGGATGATAAGACAGGTCCTTCTACGTGAGCTAGAGGACTTGAGGTGACGCGATGGCGAAGGTTACTGTACGGACCGGGGATGATTCTGATTTAGGGGTAACGGAAGTTCCCATCGGCGCGGCGGGCCGTGGCGTTTAGGACACCCTCACCGTACTACGAGCTCACATCATGGCATCACTGCAGGAATAGGATGCAATTATGACAGGGTTCCGGGTTATGTGTTCCCTCCAACCCTCTCTCGATGGGGGCGACTTAAGATATTACTACGGCGTCAACAAGACAACAACGTGCCAGTAGAGCTCGAAGGATGATGATGATCCGTCTAGCGGGTATGACGGAGACGGGCTATCGCGGATCCACAGGTGCGGAAGTTTCACAAGCTTTCTGAGACTTGCTAGGTCGCTTACCGGATACAGTACCGATGCGCTTTGAATTTGAAGGATGACTCGGAGGTATGGCGATATAGGGCGTTGGATCTGGGCTCCGTCGTTTATCAACGCTGCTCACGACGATATACGAACACTAGCGCGAATGTGGAAATCAACAGAATGGTGATGTAGGATGCAGCGTCATCCTAAGCGCGGTAACCGTACACTACTGCTCTGATAAAGTTATGGCCAGTTTGAGGTAGCAGCTGAGCGCACGTTTCCCAAGAATGAGGGAGAAGAGCCGAGCGAGGGTGGCAATTCGAGTGGGGAAGGCGACAACCGGAGGGGACATGAGGACGGTTCAATTCTTCACTTACGATTTCTGTACGGAGATATGACAGTTGTGCAGTCACGGTAGAACGAACAAGAGTGAAACATCACAGAAGAAAAATGAACAATGAATGAATACATGCTCGTGGTCCCGACGCCCTGTGCTCGATAGTCCTGGAAAATTGGCGCTTCTAAGGCAGCGCGGAATCTAGCACATACGAGTATTAGGCTTCTGAGAGAGAGTCGTGTGCAAGACACGTGAACGCAACTCAACCAACGGCAAATGCCGGCGCAAGTGGAACTCTCATTCTGCTCACCGCGATAGTCTTCAATTTTGCTGGTCATCCCCCCACCCAGACGTGCGGTCCTTTCATCACATATTCTCGACCGCTCTTCCTACCTTCTAGCGCTATTTTGACTGGTACATCTCACCAAGATCCTGGTACGTGCATGCTCTGGAACACCGACGGCACCCGCAACCTGACATTGATTTACAGGTTCCATTTTATGGAGATAGAGCGCTTTTTTCGCGACCTTCTAGCTGGTAATTCATTACGGGTGTAGGGGTACATGTCAGGCGTCCAACGCCGGTCAAAGTGCGACCGTATGCACCGTACGCGAACGCCTAGTCCCGAACTACTCGCGCCTTTCTCTCACCGAGGATCGCAGCCGAATTCGCTCAAACACCAAAACTTGAGTCAGCCGAGAAATATAAGTCAAGGGGAGCCTGTCATATATGCATACATTCCTCTTTGGACGTCGACTCTGTCCCGTAATATCCCCGTTGAAGTCATCCCTGTCCCTGGAAGTTACTTCCTGGCGATCTGAGTTCAATCCTTCCGAGCTGATCTCGTCAAAGACATTTTGTTCTGTAACTATGATCCTCGGCGATGGCCACTTCGTACTCAAAAGCGCAACTTGAAGATGTGATGCTGCCGTACACCCTTTTGTACCGCTGGCGTGTCCGATGTATGTATCTTCAATAAACGATGCGTGTCCAGGCAACGCCGTGGCCTGTTTAGGTTGGTTAGCTCCTGTAACCCACGTCCTTTGCCCATTCCTTAACCATGTATTTTGCATTTAACTGGTTTACAGATGACGACCCATGCTACATTCCAAATCCAACGAACAACGAAACACACATCCGTATTATCTGTCGAGCTCCGAGTAAAGCCTACATCGCCGTTTTCAACACCTACGTCTGTCCGTCACTTCCGGATTCGTCGTGTACGGATTCCACTTCTTCGTCATCCTCATCATTCAACACCTGCCAATCCCTTCTCTCTACACACCGTGACCCCTCATCAATGAGAAGTCTTCGGATAGCAAGAGTGTCCGGTTTGATGTCACCACATCCAGGCGCAAACGTCCCTCTCATAATTGCCCCATCGCTTGCCCAAGTCACATTGTACGCAATCTGCTTCCGGTCCTGCAAAACGATGGGTCAAATCGCCGAAACTTGAGAAGTTGGTTACATTACTCACCTCTATTTTTTCCATGAAACCATCACCGACTACTGTGACGAGGCGCCACCGTCCATTTCCTCCAAGTGCCCAGGCCAGGTCCCCATTCTGTTGATAAGATCAGTGGCCATTCCCGATCTTTGAAAGGAACATACTTTGAAAACGTAATGCCACGGCTGGTTTGCCCAACCAGGGGTGCCACCGGGTGTGATTAAAGGGTTTTCGAGGATATATGGTCGGGTGGAAGCCTCAATTGACTCGCTGGAGCTGGCAGACCAGGACGTGAGTTCGCGCTTCCTTCTGATCACGGTTGGGAGACGAGGCAGGGCGGGTGTCCAGGGCATAATGACTGGACGAGAATTTCGTAAAGACTTTGATGTAGGGTCACTGTCCAAAGCGTTTGGGTTTTTATCTTAATTCCATCCGACAATGCAGAAGAATTGGCCACAAGAAAAGTGGTCGTCTATCCACAGAACTAGGTGATTAGGCGCACAGTCGCTTTGTCCGACTGCGTCAAAGCGATGAAAGGACGCCACCTCCACGTTCCCGAGCCACTTTCGTGTTTTCCTTTTACTGTTCATGGATGTCACGGGATCACTCAAAAGCTCTATTGCCTAGTGTTGTGGACTTGTGGCTGTCCACGGACCGCGGACGATCGATGATCGATTGCGCAGACTCGGGGTATGATCGAGCTCTACAAACTAATCACCACTACTTCGACTCGACTTCCACCCTTTCAACACGACTCTTCGTGATTGACTCTTGGATATACAGAACGATTTGTCCCCGAGTCTTCTCAGAACTACGTCTCGCACACATGTCATGGGCCACGAGGATGATTACACAACGGTACGTGATACGTGTCGACCATGCGAATAACACTTACTACTTGCCTAATATAACAAGAGCATTACGCCGATCCATGTCCAATTCTTGATGGCGCACCTGACATTTTCATCTATCGCATTCCTCCGAGGAGTATAAATGGCAGGCAAGACGTGCATTGATATGCGTCGCAATCATTCATCGCCGTCCATCCCGCCTTCTACCAGCTATGGCGTCTACCGCTAACATTGAGCGTGCGGAGCTGCCGACCCTCGAAAGGTTGGGACTGTCTGCACCCCCTGAAGTGGATCCTGCTGTGGTCGCGCAGACGTGGTTCAAGACTTTCGCTAACTATATTCAGGCGAATGATGTGGACGGTATCCTCGGCCGACTGGTGGAGGATGCCTTCTGGCGCGACATGCTCGCTTTCACTTGGGACCTCCGCACGTTCTATGGCAGAGATCGCATCAAGCAATTCCTGGTTGATCGCTTAGCGATCAACAAGCTCTCGAAACTCGAACTCGACGCAACTTCCGCAGCTTTGTCGAGACCTTACCCGGACATCGCGTGGATCCAAGCATTTTTCACATTCTCGACAGCGGTGGGAACAGGCTCTGGCATCTTTCGCCTGGTCCCGACGCCCAATGGGGATTGGAAGGCCCACGCGATTTTCACGAACCTCGAGAATCTGCACGGGTTCTCGGAGCTTACCGGTCCGCTCAGAGAACAAGAACCGAAGCATGGAACGTGGCCGGAACAACGGCATCAGGAGCGCGAGTGCGTGGGGCCTGACCAGCAGCCGGCCGTGATTATCGTTGGAGGTGGTCAGTCGGGGCTCGAGCTCGCCGCACGACTCAAGTATCTTGGCGTCAAGACGCTCGTAGTCGAGCGCGAAGCCCGCATCGGTGAGCTGTGGCGGAAACGGTACGAAGCACTCTGCCTGCATGATACCGTGTGTACGTCCGTTCTGCCGGGGAGTTCTTGAGCGGATGTTCCTTGACTAGTTCTCGTTAGGGTACGATCACATGCCATACCTACCGTAAGCACCAGTCGCCCTCCTAAAACACCTCGTCATCTCAGTAGTCTGCCTTATCCCCTGTGCTTTATAGCTTCCCGCCAACGTGGCCCGTACATGCGCCTGCCCCAAAAGTAAAGGGGCATCCTACTCACATTTAGGGTGCAAGCGCTGACGACCCGCTTATTAGCTTGCAGATTGGCTCGAGAGTTATGCGCATGCACTGGAGTTAGACGCGTGGACATCCTCCACCGTCACGCGGGCTTCCCTGGACCCCGAAACCAAGAAGTGGACTGTGGAGATCGAGCGCGAGAACGCAGAGCCGCACTCATTCGTCGTGAACCATCTCGTGTTCGCCTTGGGCTTTGGTGGTGGCACGCACAATATGCCGCAGATTCCCGGCGCGGTGGGTGCCTCATAATATGTTAGGACTTGATACTCATTTCACCGAACGTGCGGCGTGATTTAGGAAGAATTCAAAGGCACGATCATCCATTCTGGCCATTATACGAGGGCCAAGGATTACGAGGGGAAAAAGGTGGTCGTGGTCGGCGCCTGCACGTCTGGTGAGTTGTCTCTCTACCAACCCGCCCTGGATACGCCTTCATTTCTGAGTGCGAACGATAGGTCACGATATATCAAGGGACCTTCAGGAGCACGGCGTCGGTATGTTCCTCGTTTTTCTGCTTATTATATTTGTCGGCCCTGGAGACTAATGTGTCCGTCAGATGTGACGATGTTCCAGCGAAGCTCGACCTATGTTATGTCCGTTAAGCACGGCTTCAAGCGTGTCTTTGGAGGTTCGCTCATTAGCGTCTAAGAGATGCGCATGGCAACTGAGAATCTGTTGGAATTAGGCCTCTATTACGAAGGCGGTCCACCCCCAGATGTCGCCGATCGTATCAATGCATCCTTCCCGAATTACCTCCAGAAGCCCATTCATCAAAGGATTGTGGTAGACATCGCAAATGATGATAGGTCCGTTGCATGTGTATTTTCCAGACTCTTCTCCCCCTCTAAAGGGCCCGTGCCTTCCAGAGAGACGCTGGAAGGACTTCGTCGAGTCGGTTTCCGCCTCAACACGGGCATCGATGGCACTGGTTTTATCCTATTGGTGTGGAACAAGGCCAGCGGGTATTACTTCGGTGGGTTTTTTCCACACCGCTTTTATGATCGGTCACAGAACCCACCTACCTGACGCGAATCACAGACGTCGGCGCGAGCCAGTTGATAATCGATGGGAAGATTAAACTCAAGAACGACGCTCGGATAGCCCGCTTCTTACCGAAAGGTCTAGAGTTTGACGATGGAAACACGCTCGATGCAGATGCCGTGGTCTTTGCGACTGGGTAAGCCACGTTTTACTTTGTTCGCACACGGCGAATCACGGACTTCCCCTTTTCACGTGCCACGCACACAGATATGGTGATGCGCGGGCTCCCATGCGCAAGATACTCGGACCGGAAGTTGGTGCGCGGCTCAAGCCGATCTGGGGGTTGGACCCCGAGGGCGAGATACAAGGCGTATGGCGTGACATTGGGATACCTCGATTGTGGTGCATGATGGGTAAGTTTTTCTCGTCGAGGGAAGGGAACGACGATCTCAGACCCCAACGCCCGGCAGGGAACTTTGCACTGTGCCGGTTCCACTCGAAGCACATCGCACTGCGTGAGTTTAATCGGATTTTTCACACGTGCGCCGTGCTCACGTAGTTCTGGCTGACGATATTGTGTGGCTATCGTGTTTACCAGAAATTAAAGCGATAGAAGAAGGCATATTTGATGAGAAAAAAAGATATAGCTTGGAGACCCCCTCGGAGTGACAAAGCTTTCATTTTAGCATTCATCTGAAAAAGCGTGTCTATCCTCCATGGTGCGGACGTACGGTGGACAGTTCATAGATCCTGTTCGGGCGATCGGCTACGCGTTCCTTCGTTTCTTGTTCTTGTCATTTCTCTGCGTTGGTCGGAGACCACTCGTGGGAGAAACAAAATGAGTTAATGACGCCCAGGTGGCGACCACCTGTGACTGCTGCTGTACTACTAGTACGTACGAGGCAGGGGCTGGATGGATACGGTATTAGGGTGCTTATTGGCCATGTACCAAGATACGGGTCGTAGATGACTTCGATTCAGAGACGAGCGTACCAACCCAACCCTAACCTATCCATGTCACGGATGTAAATCCCGAGTCCCGGGCCGGTTTCAACTTTGGACACTTCCTTGCCTCGCCTTACTCTATCAGGCCTGTGACCTGCAAGCTGTTTTTTTCTATCTTGATCTGTTCATACAGACAAAGCCTAGAGCAAGGACGGATTGGTGAGAGTCGTCATTGGCGATCTGACACAGGAATGTAACTTGTACAGTAAAATCCCTTGATTGTCGGACCACCCTTTTCGCGCGACAGATCATGGATAGATCCTTCGAATTCGATCCCTGATTGTTGCTCTCATACCGGCGGCTTGGGATCGAGCTGCTCCAATGGGGACTGACCGGACAGTCTCTGTTCTGACGGGTGGGTGCACAATCGGAGCATTGGCATGTGGCAGGCAATGTGGGACGTTATTTGGACACCCTCGCGATAAGGTTTCTCTGGTTCTTGTCCCTTGTCAGCCGTGACGTTGCGCGCGCAAAACATTCGTAAGCAGGGCCGTTAGTGGATGGCGAACTTGAAGAACGTTCTTATCCCGAGCCATCTGACATCATGATGCGCGATCTGCCAGCTACGACAGTACAGTGGGTGCACAGGTCTTCAGCGCTCTCTGAGGCGTAAACCATGAACCCCAGGTGAGCCCGCCACCCTTGGACTCCATTCCACCCCCATCTTACTCACCCACCTTTATGAAGCTTCTCGCAATGAAGATGAGAAGTCACCCTTTCCGAATGTGTATCCTGGGCAAGTCACGAACGAGTACCTGAGCCTGGATCTGAACCCTGAGATCCAAACACGTTGAGGGAAAAAAAGAGGAAGATCCTTGTGCTGTCCCATTGAGACTGAACAAGGCTAGCTCTTTGATGACTTGCAATCACCGGCTGTCTTGTGAAGTTCTGATCCAGATCGGGGCTGCGTGACTTGTATCAGAGAGATACCTCTACACATACTTTACGGTAAGCACTGTATTATCGTCATTATCATCCGATCGTGATTGCATGACGACATTACTTGTTTTTCTTCAGTTTATCGGAGTTTCATATGCTTGCTCTGCGCGTGTAGTTGAGACCGTGACATCAGCGCTGCGGACCCGTGCTTCTGGTGCTTGCAGATGCGGTCATGGCGCATCGATGAGTATATCACTGCTGGAAATTTGTTGGATGACATGGATGCCTAAGTCTCACGCCGCCTCCCGAGTCGTATATGCAGAATTTCAGAGTGTTGCTGGGCCTTGGGACCTGTACGGGTCTTGATGGGGTTAGCAACTGCAAAACCACAGGTGGTCTGCCTCCGTCGCCGGATATACGCCCAAATGACACTTTGATTTCTCGAGAAACCCCCAGGGCTTTACAAGAAATACGATTTAAACGATTGGGTTAGCAAGGACGGATATCATCAACATGATAGTCATGACGCCACAGGGTCCCTAGTCCGCGCCACTGGGAGAGTATAGATACTCAGGCTGTAACTCAGCTACGCTAGCTCGCTCTCATTTGCCCTTGTATCTGCACCAATCAGATCCCAACACCACCATAGGGCAGCGTATCATATAAGTGCGTGGGGCCCTTTCCCTCGATTCCCCAGCAGATTTCCTCGTCAATAATACTAGTAGTAGTTGCTAGTGGAAGGATTGTATGCAAGCGAGAAGTGACCCTTATGGGCCTTATCAGGCTGGTGCCATGACGCCCTAAGTCCACGAGGTGCTGCTTCGAAGGGTGCTTGAGGGTCTGAGTACTATACTGAGACCTGAATCGTTGCCGGTGAATATTGCCGTAATCACTGGCACGAATAGCGTAGTTGGCTTACGTTTCGCCACTGCTGAATCAATCCCGGCCCGTTATCATGGATCACAAATGCACGTTCGTGGTCAGCTGTTCCTACCATGTTTGTACAACGTGCTCCAGAAATGGTTGCCGGCCGCACGAAAGGGAACATATAAGTTAGGTTCGGGCGTCTTCAGGCCCCTGGCTAAGTTTTCGGTCTTACGCTATGGCTGCACAGGAAAATCTCCCCCGACTCCCCAGAGATGTCAAATTCCGAGTCCTCATCATTGGAAGAGCAAATGCGGGGAAGACATCGATTCTTCAACGAGTCTGCGACACCACCGAGAGTCCAGTGATCTACAGCGTCGATTCATCGGGAACTCGCAAGCGGGTACGTTCTTGACCCTAGCGGCACTTATCGATCTCATCGTCCAGCTAGATTCAACTCGAACCCTCGATGGAGGTTAGGCAGGCTTATCCTCATCGGCGATGGCTGATCGTGATGATCCTACTCGCAGCGTGGCCTGCACAACATCGAGGACGAAATCACCTTCGCACAGCACGATGGTTATGTTTTCCACGACTCCCGAGGATTCGAGGCAGGGGATGAAACGGAGTTGAAGATTGTGCAAGAATTTGTCCGTCGTAGGTCGCAGGAGAGGAGATTGGGGAAGAGATTGCACGCGATATGGTTTGTTTGTTTCGGTCGGTGCCTGTAATCGCAACCTCACAAGGTTTTGCTTTTTAAGGTATTGCGTTCCGATGGACAACGCTCGGCCATCGCTAGATTTGGCGAATTTTGACAAAATTTGCTCGGATAAGAACATCAAAGGTATGCCCAAATCCAACTTTTTGAAGTGAGGGTAGAGCATGAGGGGATTTCTCTAGTTCCTGTGATAGCGGTATTCACCAAATATGACCAACTCAGGCGCGAAACGAGTTTCAGGTTGGAGGACCAGGGTCTCGAAAGTACTGACGCAGCGCTCCTCAACGCCGAGGTGGAAAAGATATTCAAGGATCAGTATCTGGCCAAGCTTACGGGATCTCCACCGGCTGTACGTTTGGAGAGTGAGAACTTGTTAACCAGCTAGCATGTACTACGCTAATTCCTGTCCCGCAGGAATGCACAAGCCCGGCCAAAAGTGTACTGAGCTTATTGAAAAGACTGCCAATGAGCTCTCTAGCGGTGTCGTTACCCTAATGCTCTTGGCTGTTCAGAAGGACAATCTGGGGCTGAGCATAGACCGAGCAGTTCGACGGTAAGCCTCTGTTTTTTGTTTTATAGTGAGAGTCGAATGAGGCGAACGTAATCCCATTACAGGGCCCATTATTCATTTGAACAAGGCAAATGGAATGAAAAAAGAATAATGAGGATATGCTTACTGGCATTTCCGTCGCTCTGGGTAAGTCTTATTACCGCGTTCTGAACTGACTCTGGCTCAAACAAGTTCACTACTTAGTATTCGGTCAGTCTGCCCTCACTTTTCGTGCCATAATGTCCTGAATTCTTGTTCTATCTTTTTATGCTCCTGTCTCACTCGGTTGGGTTCTTTCCATGTCCTGACTTGTCCATCCATCTGTGTTCTCCAGGAAGTGAGTAGCCTGCTCTGTCGGATTCTTACTGTGTCCCGACTTATCCATCTGTGCTCTCCAGAGAGTCAGTGCCCCTCACTCAGTTGGATTCTTTCCATGTCCTGACTTGTTCATCTGGCTGTGCTCTTCAGGAAGTAAGTTGCCCCATCAGATTCTTTCCATGTCCTGACTTGTCTGCCTGTCTGTACTCTCCAGGAAGTGAGTGCCCCTCACCCAGTCAGATTCTCTCTGTGTCCTGACTTGTCTGTCTGGCTGTGCTCTCCAGGATGTGAGTGCCCTCACTTGGTCAAATTCTTTCCATGTCCTGATTTGTCTGTCTGTCTGCACTCTCCAGTTTGTGAGTGGCCCCCACTCTGTCAGAAGCTTTCTCTGTCCTGACTTGTCTGTCCATCTGCACTCTCCAGTCTGTGAGTACACCTCACTCTGTTGGATTCTTACCATGTCCTGACTTGTCTGTCCATCTGTGCTCTCCAGTATGTGAGTGCCCCTCACTCAATTGAATTCTTTCCATGTCCTGACTTGTCTGTCCATCTGTGCTCTCCAGTTGGTGAGTGGCCCTTGCTCAATTGGAAGCTTTCTGTGTCCTGACTTGTCCATCTGTCTGCATTCTCCAGGAAGTGAGTACCCCTCACTCTGTTCTTACTGTGTCCTGACTTGTCCATCTGCACTCTCCAGTATGTGAGTGCCCCTCACTTGGTTGGATTCTTTCCATGTCCTGACTTGTCTGTCCATCTGCACTCTCCAGGATGTGAGTGCCCCTCTCTCAGTCAGATTCTTTCTGTGTCCTGACTTGTCTGTCTGTCTGTGCTCTCCAGTTTGTGAGTGCCTCTCACTCAGTTGGATTCTTTTCATGTCCTGACTTCCCATCCATCTATGCTCTCTAGTCTGTGAGTGCCCCTTGCTTGGTTGGATTCTTTCTGTGTCCTGACCTGTCCATCTGTCTGTGCTCTCCAGGATGTGAGTGCCCCTTGCTCAGTTGGATTCTTTCCATGTCCTGACTTGCCCACCCATCTGCACACTCCAGTCTGTAAGTGCCCCTCACTCAGTCAGATTCTTTCTGTGTCCTCACTTGTCTGTCCGGCTGCTCTCTCCAGTATGTGAGTGCCCTTTGCTTGGTCAGATTCTTTCTGTGTCCTCACTTGTCTGTCTGGCTGCACTCTCCAGTATGTGAGTGCCCTTTGCTCAGTCAGATTCTTTCTGTGTTCTGACTTGTCCATCTGTCTGCACACTCCAGTATGTGAGTGCCCCTCACCCAGTTGGATTCTCTCTGTGTCCTGACTTGTCCATCTGGCTGCACTCTTCAGGATGTGAGTGCCCCTCACTTGGTCAGATTCTTCTCATGTCCTGAATTGTCTGTCTGTCTGTGCTCTCCAGTCTGTGAGTGCCCCTCACTCAGTTGGGTTCTTTCTGTGTCCTGACTTGTCCATTCATCTGCACTCTCCAGTCTGTGAGTGCCCCTTGCTTGGTTGGATTCTTCTTGTGTCCTGAATTGTCTGTCTGTCTGTGCTCTCCAGTCTGTGAGTGCCCCTCACTCAGTCAGATTCTTTCCATGCCCTGACTTGTCTGTCTGTCTGTGCCCTCCAGTTTGTGAGTGCCCCTTGCTCAGTTGGATTCTTTCCATGTCCTGACTTGTCCATCCATCTGCACTCTCCAGCCTGTGAGTGCCCCTTGCTCAGTTGGATTTTTTCCATGTCCTGACTTGTTCATCTGTC
>Ga0137397_10000910_pt1 | contig 20504 bp, 18 predicted proteins | sample czorhiz116metaG_FD_106658 | JGI IMG/M metagenome (GOLD analysis project Ga0137397, IMG submission 106658) | Vadose zone soil microbial communities from Angelo Coast Range Reserve, California, USA - czorhiz1.16 metaG | ecosystem: Environmental > Terrestrial > Soil > Vadose zone | place: USA... | reverse complement strand
TCACCTCTCCGTGCGAGGGAGTCGCGAGCCTCAAGCGTGAACGGTCCCCTCAGGACACTTCCTTTGTGTTCATAACCGTCCGGTTGCGAACAAGCTGGAGGACCGTGGAAGCGCGGAATGGGCGTCCGTTCCGGGCCAAGGCCCCTCGGCTGGCTAGAGCGCGAGATATCACCCGGAGACCCCTGGCCTCGCGGGGCTCCGATGTGGCCGAGGAGAGTCTGCTCTTTCGCGCTGGCTACTGAAGGGGACGGTCGAATCCGTTGCCTTCCACCATCTCCAACGTAGGCAACGCAGGCGGAGCGCCGCGACGGCCATGAGCCTTGCTTGCATGCTTGCAGCGGAGGTCGTCGAGGGTCGCGCTGCAGCAAGACTCATTCCATTACACTTCTGAATCTTCCTTTATATTTTCAGCACGTACGGTTCTTTGTTGGGCTTTCGCAGCAAGTTCAACGTGCCCCTGGGGGTCGAGTCCCAGGGCTTCTGCGTTCTCCCGTAGTTATCCGACGCTACCCGACGCCTGAACCGGGCGCCGGCCGGTCCCTTAGCTCTTGGTCAAGTCCAGCGTAAATGGGCGATTCCCTCGTTCGCCAATCCCTGACGCCGAAAGCGCCTTCGGTGAACCCTTGAGAGAAATCCTCACTTCGCTTCCTGTGTAGTCGGCAACCGAATGCGAAACGTATTTGCCTACGAGTTCCGCCGAAGATGCATCCGAGGTGGCCACCGCACCTTCCGCCTCAGCTTTTAGGGCTCGTCCATCGATGCTCAACGTCCATTTCAACTGACCGGCGTCATCGGAAATCTTGAGCGTAGCCGGTTCGGTAATGTTTCCTACGGCTTCTCTGCCCGACCAGGCGCCTAAGAGCCACTCATGATCCGAGGCATCCCCCGCGCCGAACAGAAACAGTACCAAGGTCGCAAACATCAAGCCGAGGCCGAACAACTGTACGGAAAAGATGCGCTTCATGTGGACTTTCTCCTCTCCGAGGCGGGCTGCTTGCGGTCGGTCGTCGCTGGCCGGGATCGCTCAGACCTGGACTTCGCCGATGTCCCGGACCGGCCGCCCGATGTGCTCTCGGAGCAGGCGCTCGCATTCGGTCAAGCTCAGCGGCCCCTCACACCGGAAAGCCGCATGGTGGTCGCGACCGTCGTGGACCGCGACGACGGCGAGCCAGTCACCGATTTCGCGGTAGCGTATCCGTTGAACCGACTTGAGCACACCCAGGTGGCCCTGAGTAAACACGCTTCCTCCCGACGCCCACACTCTCGGGGGCCATGCCGGGACTGCGGCCTGCCCGTGCCGTCTCGTCAGTTCTTTCATCCGCATCAGGTCGTCCTCCTATGCTGGCCGTTGGGTGACTGCTCGTCATTTCCACGCTACTGCGCGTAGGGGGGAACAAGTCAAGAAATGAAATCCCTAAGGGGGGGGTGGGCGCCCGGTCCTGCGCGGGCTCAAGAGCGCCGCCACAAAGGCGCGAGGAGCATCCGGCGAACTGCCCCGGCAGGCATCATCGGCCCAATCCATCGCCGACGCTCCCGACCTCAGGGAGGTAAGCGCGGAAGGCAGCATCGTTGAGACCCGGCTGAGCCAGAAGATCAGCCTCAGCGGCCAAGAAGTCTGACTGGAACCGTTCCAGGCCATTCGTGATGCGGGATGGCGTGGCGTGGGCGACCTCGTGGATGTCCTCGATGAGCTTCCAGCACACGCTCTGGACCGCCCGTGCCCAGGCCACGATGCTCTCAGCGTTGGCATCGGTCTCGCTGGCAAACTCTCCCCAGGCGTTCGCCAGGGCATCCACAGCCTGCTTCTCGGTCGGCGATAGCTCTGCGGGTTCGGTAGCCATTTGGTACACCTCCCCCCGGGTAATCGGCATCGCCTGACCGGAGGCGCACATCCAGGTCCCGTCAGACGTGGACGCCAACGGACTGCGCGCAGGAGGCCGACGGCATTTTGATCTGTCTGGGAGTCGATTCGCGGGCTTGGAGTCCCAGGGGTTCTGCGTGCTCAAGTCGTCGAGCTAGGCGCCGCCGGCTCTCCCCGCGACGGAGCGATCAGCATGGCCGCTCGGCGGGAGCGATCGATCGGCCCCGCACGACGAGCTCGTGCACCTCATGGCCGCCGGCGGTGCACAGCCCTTCTTCCAGGATCTCGCACTGACCCTTGCGGACCACGGCGTAGAGGAATCGCGCCAGGTGCACGTGCTGGTCGGTCGTGATCTTGGCGGCGCTGGCGAGATGGGCGATGCAGTAGCCGAGTTGAAGACTCCCGGGCAGCTGGCGCTGCAGCACCGCCATGACGCGTTCTTCCTGCGACCGCGACAGAACCATCGGTCCCTCGCTACCGCCGCGCGAATGCTGGAGTCATGAGCAAGATCATCCCCCGTGCTGAGGACAGCAATTTCAGGGCCACCAGGCGAGTCCAAGCACAATCAGCGGGTTAGACGACACCCGGATCTGGCTTTGACGGAGAAGGGCAGAGGAGGTGACGTGGGGGCTCAATGAGCGACCCGGCGGCTGCCCCGGCGCAACAAGACGATGAGATACCACACGATGGCGACGTTGACGGCGATGACGGTGAGACGCGTCAGGGTCACGTGTCGCCACAGCTCGTAGATCTCGAGCGGGATGAAGGAGCCCGTGACGACGACGGTGAAGTATTCGGCCCAGCGCTTGCGAAGGAGCAGGCCGATGCCTTCGGTCAGAAGCAGGGCGGCGTAGACGAAGGTGCCCGCGCTGATCGCTCTCAGCTTGCGGTCGTCGACGGACAGCAGCCGGGTCAGCAGGCGATCCGCGTGGCGGCCCTCCGGGTCCACGTGGACCTGTTCGAGCCAGCCCGCGACCACGTCGGCCACGTCCTTGTGCACCAGGTGCAGGGCCCCGATACCGACGACCACGAGCAGGAGGCCCTTGACCAGCTTGAACCCTCCGATGAGCCAGAGGCCCTTATCGCCGGAGCGCATGAAGGCTCAGGGCTCTCGCCATGGGGCGAGAGTAGCAGAAGGCTCCCGGGAATCCGGGCATCCCCCGCGGGAAATGTGACCGATTCCGCGTGATAAATGGACGGGGCGAGGAACTCCCGGCCGGCGGCCCGATGATGATATTCTGGCCAGGCCATGTGCGGCATCGTCGGCTACGTCGGGGACAACTTCGCCGAGATCGTGGTGGTGGACGGTCTCAAACGCCTGGAGTACCGCGGCTATGACTCCGCGGGTCTCGCCGTCCCCCTCGACGGCGGTCTCAAGCTCCGCCGCCTGGTCGGCAAGATCATCAATCTGGAGCGCGAGGTGCTCAAGGAGCCCCTGCAGGCGCACGTGGGCATCGGGCATACCCGCTGGGCCACGCACGGCGCCCCCACCGAGGCCAATATCCACCCGCATACGGACGCGGCTGGACGCATCGCCGTCGTGCACAACGGCATCATCGAGAACTACCTGGAGCTGCGCCACGAGCTCGAGGCGGCCGGCGATCATTTCACCTCGGCCACCGACACCGAAGTCGTGCCCCACCTGGTCGCCGCGGGGATGGCTCGAGGGCTTGGCCTCGTGGAGGCGTTCCGTGCGGCCCTCGTGCGACTCGAGGGCAGCTTTGCCCTCGGTCTCGTCTCGGCCGGCCATCCGGGCGTGATTCTCGGCGCGCGCCGGTCGAGCCCCCTCGTCGTCGGCTATGGCGAGAAGGAGTTTCTCCTCGCCTCCGACGTCCTCGCCATCCAGTCCTACGCGGAGGCGGTGAGCTATCTCGAGGACGGCGACGTCTGCGTCATCGAGGCCTCGGGGGTGACCCTGAGCGATCTCGAGGGACGGCACGTGGAGCGGCCCCGCCACAAGGTGGACCGCGAGAGCCTGGCCGTGCGTAAGGAAGGCTATCGCCACTTCATGGCCAAGGAGATCCACGAGCAGCCGCGCGTGCTCGCGCAGACGATCTCGGGCCGCATCGCCGACAGCGGCCGCGACGTGGTGCTCGATGGCGTCGGCCTCACGGGCGACCAGGTGCGCGAGCTCGAGCACGTGCAGATCGTGGCCTGCGGCACGTCATGGCACGCCGGACTCCTCGGCCGCTACCTCATCGAGGGACTGGCGGGCATCCCCGTCCGCGTGGACTACGGATCGGAATTCCGCGGGCGCGCCGCGCTGCTGCCGAAGCGCTCGCTCTTCCTCACCATCTCGCAGTCGGGAGAGACCGCCGACACGCTCACCGCGCTCCGGGGCATCCGGGGACAGGGAGTGAGGACGCTGACCGTCTGCAACGTGCCGACCTCCTCCATGGTCCGGGAGTCCGACGACGCGCTGCTCACCCTGGTCGGTCCCGAGATCGGCGTCGCCTCGACCAAGGCCTTCACGGGACAGATCCTCGCCCTGGCCCTCCTGGCCGCCCACTGGGGCGTGGCGCGAGGGACGCTGAGCCCGGTGGACGCGGAGAGTTTCCTCGACCATCTCGTCCGGCTCCCGGGTCTGGTGGAGCACGCCTTCACCGTCGAGCCGGCCCTGCTCGAGGAAGCTCGCGTGCTGGCGGACGCGCGGAGCGTCCTCTACCTCGGGCGAGGCATCAACTACCCCGTGGCCCTGGAGGGCGCGCTCAAGCTCAAGGAGCTTTCGTATATCCACGCCGAGGGCTACCCGGCGGGCGAGATGAAGCACGGGCCCATCGCGCTCATCGACCCCCGCTTCCCCGTGGTCGCCGTGGCGGGGAGCGGTCAGGACCAGGGGAAGCTCCTGTCCAACCTCTCCGAGGTGCGGGCACGCGAGGCGCGGGTCACCCTTGTCACCACCGATCCAGAGACGCCCGCGAGCGCCGCGGACCGACTCATCGTGGTGCCGCGGACCTCGCCGTGGCTCGAGCCCATCCTCCTCGTGCTCCCGCTCCAGCTCTTGGCCTATCACACGGCGGTGCTCAAGGGTTCGGACGTGGATCAGCCGCGCAACCTCGCCAAGAGCGTGACCGTCGAATGAAGCGCCCGGCCGCCAAAGGCACCTTTTCCATGACGAGCGAAGCGGGCGAGCTCGTCCGGCTGCGGAAATGGCTGCGCGAGGAGCTCGAAGGGCACGGCGTGCCGCGGCCCGACCAGTCGAACCTCCTCCTGGCCGTCGGCGAGCTCTGCAACAACTCGATCCAGCACGCCTACGAAGGCCAGTCCGGCAAGCCCATCCGCGTCTCCGTGCGAGCCAGCGACGAGGCGCTGACCATAGAGGTCGAGGACTTCGGCAAGCCCTTCGACGCCGAGCAGTACGAGGCGCCGAACTTCGAAGCCGTGCCCGATCACGGATATGGCCTCTTCCTGGTGAAGACGATTGCCGATAACCTCTCCGTGGACATTGCCCGAGAACGCGGCACACGGTGGACCATCGTCAAGTACCGCCCCGGCCGCGGACCCGCGGTCGGTAAGAAGGACGTGGTTCCCCGTTCGTGAGTGGAGGAGCGCATGGACATTGATGTGACCCAGTCCAGCGAGGTGACCGTGGTCGCCCCGAAAGGCGACCTGGACATGGCGGCCGCGGACCAGGTGAAGCGGACGCTCACCGGACTCATCGGGCAGGGTCAATCGCGGCTCGTCATGGACCTGGGCGGCGTGGGCTATATCGACAGCTCGGGCATGGGAGTGCTCGTCGCGTCGATGAAGCAGGCCCGGGCCGCGGGCGGGGACGTCCGCCTCTGCGGCCTGCAGGAGGACGTCCGCGCCATCTTCGAGATGACCCGCCTGATCAAGGCCATGAGCGTCCACCCGACGCGTCAGGAGGCGCTCGCTTCTTGGCGCTAGGCCGCCGGCTGCTCGCCATCACGTTGGCGATCATGTCCGGCGGCACCGCATGGGCCGGCCCCTCCCCGACCGGGCCGCTGGGCGGGGTCAAGACCTGGGCCGTGTACTACGGGGCGGCGCCCGAGACGGCCGCCGAGCTCGCCCGCTTCGACCTCGTCGTCCTCGACCCGACCCGGCACCCGCCGCTCAACAACGTGAAGCGCCACGGCGCTTTGCTGCTCATGTATGTGAGTTTGGGTGAGGTCAATATCCACTCGCCGGCCTATACGTCCATCGCCGCTGCGCCGTGGGTGCTCGCCCACAATCCGAACTGGCCCGAGGCGCGGCGACTCGATCCGCGGGCTCCGGGCTACGAGCGCTGGCTGCTCGAGCAGGTCGTGCCGGCGGCCCTCGCAGGGCCAGTCAATGGGCTCTTTCTCGACACGGCGGACACGCCCATCGAGCTCGAGCGGGCCGAGCCCGCACGCTACGGCGGAGCCACCGAGGCGCTCGAGCGGGTGCTGGGCGCCCTCCACCGGGAGCATCCGCGCGCTCTGCTCGTCCTCAACGGCGGGCTGCCCCTCGTGGAGCGCGCGCGCCCCATGCTTGCCGGCGTGGCGGTCGAGTCGATCCTGACCGACTACGACTTCAAGGCCCAGCGGTATCGGGCGCGGACGCCGGAGGCCGCGCGCGAGCGCGCGGCGGCCCTCCGCCGCGTCACCGCGCTCGGCCTCCCCGTCCTGGCCCTGGAGTACGCGCCACCGGATGACGCCGCCTGGACGCAGAGCCTGATCACCAAGACCCGCGCGGCGGGCCTCGTTCCGTACATTTCAACAATCGGACTGGACAAAGTTTTCACTCAGACGCTACGCTAGGGTCCGATGCCCGAGGCGATGCTTTCCCGGCGCGCCCTCCTGAAGGGGTCACTGGCGACGGGAGCACTGACTCTGGATCCTCGGGCCGCTCTCGCCGCCAGCGCCCCGCGTCGCCCCGACGTCGCCCCGGGCGATGGCGAGCTCCACCGCCGGGTCCTGGCCCTCTACAAGTCCTCCGAGCTCTACAACGCCGTGGAGGGCGCTCGCCCCAAGACGGCCTGGCTCAACGAGGTCCACGCCTGGGCCCAGATGCCGCTGAACTGGCTCGGGCTCATGGTCGACTACCACGACGTCGCCCGTGGCCTCCCCGACGAAGCGCAGATGGGACGCTACCGCGGCGTGCTCACCTGGCACCAAACCGAGGAGATCGACGACCCGCTCGGCTACCTCCAGTGGCTCGCCGCGCAGGTCCGTGCGGGCCGCCGCCTCGTGATCCTGGGCAACCTCGGGGCCTATCGCGATCGCAAAACCCTCAAGACGCCGGGCCTTGACGAGATCTCCCTCGCCCTCGCGCCCACCGGGCTCGAGTTCCGGGGGCGCTGGACGGGCAACTCGCGGGTCATCGAGCTCCGCCAGAAGAATGCCGCCATGGTCGAGTTCGAGCGGGCCCTGCCGCCCGCCCTGCCGAACTACTACCAGGTCGTCTCGCGCCGCGCGGACAGCCGCATTCACCTCACGATCGGCCGCAAGGACGCTCCCGACTCGGACAGCCACCTGGTGGTGACGGGCCCGTGGGGCGGCTTCGCGGGGGAGGACTACGTCCGCTACCAGCAGGGCGTGCCCTATGCGGCACCGGCCGTCGGAGGCAGCGCGCGGGTGGACGCCTCGTACCAGCAGCTCGAGGCCTTTCGCACCCGCTGGTGGATCAACCCGTTCGCCTTCTTCGAGGCGGCGCTCGGCCTCGAGGAATGGCCCCGGCCCGACGTGACCACGCTCAACGGGCGGCGCATCTTCTACAGCCACATCGACGGCGACGGCATGCGCAACGTGTCCGAGGTGCGACCCCAGGCGCTATCCGGCGAGATCATCCACGAGGAGATCCTGTCGAAGGTGCCCTTGCCCATCTCTGTCTCGGTGGTCGTGGCCGAGGTTGATCCCGAGCTCCTGGGCTCGGCGCGGACCCAAGGGTTGGCACGCGCCATGTTCGCCCTGCCCAATGTCGAGGCGGCCAGCCATTCCTTCACGCACCCGCTCGACTGGGAGAAGCGCACGCGGAGCTTCGATCTGCCGCGCCTGCCGTACTCCGTGGAGACCGAGGTCGCGGGCTCCGTCCGCTACATCGAGGAGCGGCTTCTGCCCCGCGGCAAGCGCGTCCGACTCTTCCAGTGGTCGGGGTCGACACGGGTGACCGAGGAAGCCCTCGCCCTCGTCGAGCGGCTCGGGCTGCCGAACATCAACGGCGGCGATTCCATGTTCGATCGCGAGTGGCCGTCGTACACGAAGGTCGCCCCCCTCGGGCGCCCGGTCGGGCGGTACTGGCAAAGCTACACCTCGGCGGCCAACGAGAACCTCTACACGAATCTCTGGGCGGGGCCCTTCTATGGCTTTCGCCACGTCGTGGAGACGTTCAAGAGCACGGAGAGCCCGCGCCGGGTCAGCCCCATCAACGTCTACTACCACTTCTACTCGGGGGAGCGTGTGGCCTCGCTGGCCGCGTTGCGTGTCGTCTACGAGTGGGCGAGACGACAGCCGGTGGCCCCGGTCTTCACCAGCGAGTACCTGGCCATGGTCGAGGGTTTCCGCACGGCCCGCGTCGCGCGCGCGGGGGCGGGGTATCGCGTCTGGGACCATGGCGCGCTCCGGACTATTCGGTTCGACGCGGGTCGGTTCGACGCGGGTCGGTTCGACGCGGGTCGGTCTGACGCGGGCCACTTCGCTGTGGACATGACGCGCTCGCGCGGCGTGCTGGGCTTCACCCGCCACCAGGGCTCGCTCTACGTCCATCTCGAAGGTCCTGGCGAGGCCCTCATCGTGCCCGCGGCCACGCCCGGCCCGGGCCCCTACCTGGCCGCGACCAGCCATCGCGTCTCCCGCTGGCACCGCCAGGGGAAAGACCTCAGTTTCAAGCTCGAAGGCATAGGCGCCAAGTCCGCCGAGATCGGGGGACTGCGGGCGGGAGAGGAGATACAGGTCGAGATCGGCGGAAGGGAGGGCACGCGCCATGTGCGGGCCCGCGTCTCAAACGAGGGCGTCCTCGCCCTCACGCTCGGCGACGGCCCCGAGGTCCAGGTCCGCGTCCTGTGAACCTCAACCGATGGAAGGTCTGGTCGTGTGTGGCCGGAGTCCTGCTCCTGCTCGCCCTCGTCACGCCGTCACGAACCGACCTCGGCTGGGCCTACCTCTCGCGGCGCGAGTATGGCCTCGCGCACGAGACCTTCGTGGAGCAGCTGCGACGCGACCCGTCCGACCCCCAGACCTGGCTCGGACTGGCCGCCGTCTACGATGCGCTCGGAGATCCCGAGCGGCAGATCGCGGCGCTCGAGACGGTGACTCGCCGCTTCCCGGGCCGTGGGGACGCGCGCCGGCTCCTCGCCGACGTCTACGAGTGGAACCGCGACCCCGAGAGCGCCCTGCGCGTCCTCGCGCAGATGCCGCCCACGGGCGAGGCCGAGGACCAGCCGAGGCTCATGCGCCTCCTCGGTCTCTCGCAATGGCTGGGTGAGTACGACCGCATGGCCATCTTCCTCCACCAGGTCCTGAGGCTGGGGCCGACGGTGCGCGACACTCTCGAGGATCTCGTGGTTTCGGCGCGCGTCCTCGGCCGGCAGAGCGAGGTCTTGCCCGCGCTCGTCGCCTACACGGAGCGTCGCCCCTCGGATGCCGAGGGCCAGCGCCTCCTCGCCGAGGTCTACGATTCGCTGGGCGACGAGAAGCAGGCGCTCGACCGCTGGCGCATCGTGGCCCGCCTCCGACCCAAGGACGTCGCGGCGCGCGCGCGTCTCCTGCCCGAGCCGGGTGGCTCCGCGCCCGTCGAGGAGCTGGCCCTTCTCGAGCGCGCCCGCGAGAGCGATCCGCGGGACGAAGCGGCGCGGCGCCGGCTCGTCGAGATCTACCACGGGGCAGGCGACATCCCGCGCGCCATCGAGATCCAGCGCGAGCTGGTGGCCCTCCGGCCGCGGGACGCCGAGGCCCTGATCGCCCTCGGGGGACTCCTCGTTGCCCAGGACCGCGGGCGCGCGGCGATCGGCGTCTACGAGCGCGCCCTCGAGATCGAGCCGGGCCGGGCCAGCCTGGAGATGACCCTGGCCCAGCTCTACGAGTGGACCAATCAGCCCGGCCGAGCGGCCGCGCTTCTCGAGCGGGCCTCGGCCGCCCGCCCGGGCGACCGGGCCCTCGCCGAGCGCGTGATCGCGGCCGCGAGCGCGGCAGGAAGTACGGACAAGGCGGTGGCGGTCCTCGACCGTCTCGCTCGCCTGTACCCCGATGATCATCGCTATGCCCGTCGGGCTGCCGACGCGCTCGTGGCCGCCAACCGCGTGCCCGAGGCGATCCCGCGGCAGCGCGCTCTGCTCGAGCGCGAGGCGGGCGCCCTCGAGCCGGCGCTGAGACTCGCCCAGCTCTACGAATGGACGGGCAGGGAGCCCGAAGCCATCGGCGTGTACGAGGGACTGGATCGCGCGGGCAGCCTTCCGGAGGCCTCCGCCCTCCGGCTCTCCGAGCTCTACCGCTTCCAGAACCGTCCCGCCGATTTCGTGCGGCTGGCCGAGCGGCTCCTGTCGCGACGCCCGGACGACGCGTCGCTGCGACGCGAAGCCATAGAGGCCGCGACGGGCCTCGGGCGCGCCGACGTCGCCCTCCGGTTTCTCCGTCCCCTGGTCGATCGGCAACCGGCCGACGAGACGCTGGCCCTTCGCTATCTCGGCCTCGCGGCCGAGGCGCGGCGCCTGGACGACGGGCTCGGGGTGTGGCGGCGATTCCTCGCCGCGACCCCCGGGGCCAAGATCGACGCCCGGCTCAAGGCCGGGAGGCTTCTCTCCGACCTTGGACGGTCGGGCGATGCCATCGTTGAATATGAAGCGGCGGTCGCTTTGGGAGGCGACAGGCCCGATGCGGCCGCGAACGTGACCGCCCGCCTCGCCCTCGCCGAGCTCTACGAAGCCAGCGGGGCTCCCGCGAAGTCGCTGGCCCAGCTCGAGGCGCTCCAGCGGCTGCGCCCGCGCGATCCTGCCATCCTGCGGGAGATAGGGCGGCGCAGTCTCGCCCTGTCCCGACAGGAGTCGGCCTTGCGCGCGTATCAGGCGCTCCTCGAGCAAGAGCCCAACGACCTCGAGGCGCTCAAGCGGGTCGGCCAGCTCCTGGCCTGGAGCGGCGAGCGGCCGCGCGCGAGGCAGGCGCTCGAGCGGTTCAATCGTCTCAAGGGCGGCGACTACGAGGTGCACTACCTGCTGGGCGAGATCTACACGGCCGAGCACGACGAGGGACGTGCCCGGGCCGAGTACGAGAAGGCCCTGCGGCTTCTTCCCCCACGGTCAGCCACGAGATAGGCCGACCACAATCATGGTCCGGCTCCTGGTCGCCCTGGCAATCGCGGCGGCCGGAGTCGCCCCCGCTGCCGCCCAGGCGCCGCCGCCCATTCAGGCCCCGGCCATCGAGACTTCAGAGGGTGGAGCGGCGCGGGCCGCGACGTCCCCGATCGCCCCCGCGACGCAGGCTCCACCAGCGCCGCAGGCCCAAGAAGACACTCGCGAGGGCGAGATCATCCGGGCCCGTCTTCTCTCGCGACTCGGCCGCACGGAAGAGGCCCTCGCCGCCTTCGCCGCCCTCCTCGCCAAGTACCCGGACGATCGCGCGCTGCGGGCGGACCACGTCGAGCTGCTTCTCGACACGGGCTTCACGGACCGGGCGGAAGCCGATCTCATCCCGCTCCTGCTCGCCCATCCGCGCCCGGCGAGGGCCCGGCGACTGCAGGCGCGCCTCGAGATCGACCGCGGGGCGCCCCAGCGCGCGGCGGAGATCCTGGCTGCGCTCGTCGAGGAATCACCGGACGATATCGGGCTCCGCGCCGACCTCGCCTCGGCCCGGCTCGCGGCCGGGCGCTGGGTGCAGGCCCTGTCCGTCTACTCGGATCTCCTCGAACGGAGTCCCGACAATGAGGACTGGCGCGCGGCTCATCGCGACCTCCTCGCCGGGTACGCGCCACGCCTGCTGTACAGCCATCTGAGCCTCTACCAGCAGCAGGCCTCGCATCACGTGGACGAGGTGACCTGGAAGGGCTGGGTGGGGGAGCAGTGGTGGGTGCGAGCAGGCACGCGCTACGGCCAGTATCATCAGCAGGCGAGCTTCGGCAATCCCGCCTTCACGGAGCACATCGTGACGCCGCTCGTCGAGGTGGGCTTCCAGGCGACCAGACGGCTGCTCCTGCGCGCCGGGCTCGAGGAGCCTGTCCGCCACGAGACGGCCCAGACCACCCTGAGGCTCGGGGGGGCCTTCGACGATGGCCGGCTCGCCACCATGACGCTCGACGCCGCCGTCCACGAGATCGTGACCAATCCCGTCGTGGCCATCCCGCTGCGCGGCACCAGGGACCGCGTGACGCTCGATCTCGGCCGGCGGCTGACGGACCGGGTGGTCGGCTTCGCGCACTACGAGTACCGCCATTACCGCGCCTCGGGCGAGGAGCTCGGACATGCGTGGGAAGCCGCGGGGCGAGCCGAGGTCACGCTCTGGCGATCGCAGCCGTTGCAAGTCACCCTCATCCCGCAGCTGTTCTTCGAGGAGTACACGCCCGACGCGGGCAGCCCGCTCCGCGATCAGATCGCCTTCATTCGGCGCCGCGACATGCTCGGCATGGGGCTTCTCATCGGCTGGGAAGTCTTGCCCGGGCTCCGGGTCCAGGCCGGCTCCACCGGGCACCGTGATCTTCATCGGGCGTCAACCTCCTGGGAGGCGCTCGGCGAGGTGCGGTGGCGAATTCGGCGCTGGGTCGAGATGCGCGTGCTCTATAATCGGAACACGGACGGGAGTTTGCTGGGGGGGACAGAACAGCTCTTCACCGCCAACCTGGAGATCCTCTACTGACGTCCAGGACGAGGAGGATGGAGACGGCGCAGCACGGAGCGCGCCCGGCGCTGGCGCTGCTCGCCACGCTCCTCCTGGTCTCCTGCGCCGGCCCCAGCCAGGAATGGACCCGCCCCGGCGCGGCGCGGATCAGCAAGCTCGCCGTGCTTCCCTTCGAGAACCAGACGAGCGCCGTGCGGCCCGGCGCCTCCGTGTCCGAGCTCCTGGTCTCCGAGCTCCTGGCTTCAGGTCCGGTGGCGGTCATGGATCCGAGCGAGGTCGCCGACCTCCTCCGCCGCGAGAACCTCGATCCCGCCGACGCGGGGCGCCTGCCCTCGGCGCAGCGCATGGGTCGTCTCCTGCAGGTGTCTCACGTCCTCCAGGGCGCCGTCACCGAGTACCGTTACCGTCCTGGTCTCTCCGAGACGCCCGTGGTCGGCGTGACCGCGCGGGTCGTCGACGTCGCCACCGGGGATCTGGTGTGGACCGCGAGCTACGCGCGCTCCGGATCGTCGTGGCGGCAAGAGGGACTATCGAGCGTGGCCCAGTCCATTGCCCGGGACATGGCCACGCACCTGTCCGGCGCGCTGGGCGACGCCCGGGCGCGGTAAGCGCCGGGTGAGCGGCGCCCTTCACCGCGTCGACGCTTATCTCCTCGAGCTCGGCGCCGGGATCATCCTGCTCGCCATCGTCAATGTCCTCTTCCTGCCGCACGACATCGGCTTTCTGGGCTGGCAGCCCAATCCCGCGCTCGCCCTCGTCGCGGTCATCGCGGCGCGCCACGGGCTTCGCGAGGGGATCATGGCCGCCCTCGTGATGGCGGGTCTCGAGCTCGCCTGCCGGTTCGGCCGAGCCGACGACCTGTCGTGGAGCATGATGCGGAGCCTGCAGGCCTATGTCACCCCGCTCCTGCTCCTGAGCACGGGCTTTCTCCTGGGCGCCATACGGGAGGAGCGGCGGCGAGAAACGGAGGGGCTCGGGCGGCGCGTCCGCGAACTCGAGGACGAGCTCGCCGACCAGGCCGTGCGCTTCATGGCCGCCTCCGAGGCCAAGCACGAGCTCGAGCGGCGCGTGGCCGACGAGGGCGCCTCCCTCTCCAACCTGTACGCGGCCGCCCAGGCCCTCGAGACCCTCGACATCGACCGTCTCTATCCGGCCATTCCCCAGACGGCGCGGCGTTTTCTCCAGGCCGAGGCGTGCCAGCTCTATCTGCTCGACGGCGACGTCTTGCGGCTACGGGCCGCCGAGGGCGCGCCCCCGCCGCTCACGGAGCTCAATCCGGGCGAAGGGCTCGCGGGGCTCGCCATCCGCCAGGGCAAGGCGCAGAGCCTGCGCGACCTCATGACGATCTCCACGGCCGAGGAGCTGCAGCGCGCGCCCTTCGTCATGGCGGCGCCGCTCACCGGACGCGAAGGCGCCCTCCTGGGATGCCTCACCGTGACCCGCCTGCCCTTCCTGCGTCTCAATCCCGTGGCCCTCGACCGCCTCGGGCTCGTGGCGAACTGGGCGGCCCTCGCCGTCGACAACGCGCGAACGCACGAGAGAACGCGGGCCCGCACCATCCAGGACGACCTCATTCGCGCCTACACGTACGCCTACTACCGGCAACGCCTCGAGGAGGAGGAGGCGCGCGCCGCGCGCTATGACCGGCCCCTCTCCGTCCTGATCTTCCGCATCCGGCAGCTCGAGCTGATCCCGTCGGCGCGCCGCGCGGAGCTGGGGCACGTGCTCTCGCTCGTGTTCAACCACTCGCTGCGCGACGTGGACATCGTCTGCCGCTACGCGACCGACGATGCCTTCGCAGTCATCCTGCCCGAGACGGGCGCGGAGGGCGCGGCGGTGGTGGGCGCGCGCATCGAGCGCGAGATCGCCGCCTTCCAGTTCGCGCCCTATGCCGACGAGGACCGCGACCTCGAGTTCACCGTCCGCGTGCTCCCCGTGCGAGAGCCGGGGCAAGGCACCGCGAGAGGACAGGAGCCGCGGCAATGACACCCATCCTGCTCGCCCTGCTCGCGGCGGCGATGGAGGCGGGGACCGGCGTCGCCCTGTGGGCCGCCAGCATGAGCGTACTTCCCGTGGCGATTGTCCTCCATGGCCTCGCCAGCCTGCTCGCCGCCGGGGGCCTCGCGCGGCGCACGCGGCCCGACGAGCGGCTCTACGTCTTCGGCACCGTGCTCGCCCTGCCCGGCCTGGGCCTGCTCGGCGTCGCCGGGGTTCGGCTCTGGGCCGTCCTCGTCCCGCCCTCGGGAATGTACGAGGACATACACTCGGAGATGGGCGATCTGCCCGCGCCCGCGCTGCCGCCCGAGTCCGTGGACCGGGTCGCCGAGTGGGTGCAGCAGCAGGTCTCCGTGCAGCCCCTGGCCGATCTCGTCAGGGCGGGCGACCCTCGCACCCAGCGCTGGGCCCTCGATCTCCTCAGCCGACGCGGCGACGGCGCGGCCGTGGACTTGCTGCGCGAAGCGCTGGGCGCCACCGACCGGGACGTCCAGATCGCGGCCTCCTCGGGCCTCCAGCGCGTCGAGGAGCGACTCACCCGGGAGATCGCTCGCGGCCAGGAGCGTCTGAGGGAAGAGCCCGACTCGGCCATGGCCTGGCACGCTTTCGGCGAGGCCTGCCGCGTCTACTGGGGCTCGCACCTCCTCGATCCGATCATGGGCCAGCACTGGCTGGGCGAGGCCGAAGCTGCCTACCGCCGGGCGCGGGCGCGACGACCGGGCTGGCTGCCGCCCACCGTGGGATTGGTCCAAGCGCTGCTGGGGCTGGGCAATCTGCACGAGGCCGAGGCGCTCGCGCGCGAGGCGGAGGAGCTGTCGCCTTCGGGCACCCTCGATCTGCTCCTCGCCGAGGTGCTCTTCCGCGAGCAGCGATGGTCCGAGCTTCGAGGGCTGGCCCGCGGCGCCGTCGCCGCCGGACGCCAGGACGAGCGGCTCGCCTGGTGGGCGGGTGCCGAGCCATCGCGAGAGGCCCAGCATGGCTGAGAGGGCAGACGTCTGCCTGATTCTCGAAGGCACGTATCCGTACGTGACGGGCGGCGTGTCCGCCTGGATCCATCAGCTGCTCCGTGCCCTGCCGGAGATCCGCTTCGCTCTCTTCCACATCGGTTCCACCGCGGGCACCACGCTCACGGCCCAGTACCAGCTGCCGTCGAACGTCGTCAGCCTGACCAATCTCGGCCTGCATGGCGGCGACGAGCCCGACGTGCATGGCCAGGCCCTCCAGCCCGACGACTGGGAAGCGGTCCGGACCTTCCACGATCAGCTCCAGGAGGAGCGGACGGCCGGATTCACCGCGCTCATGGAGCGGATCGCGCCCGCTCCCGGGGGCGGGCCCTCGGGTCACGACTATCTCTACGGCAAGCCCTCCTGGGAGGTCGTCCGGCAGATCTATGAAGCGCGCGCGTCCGACGTCTCGTTCGTCGACTACTACTGGACGTGGCGCTTCACGCACCTGCCGATGTTCCGGCTCATGCACGCCACGCTTCCAGAGGCCGCCGTGTATCACACGGTCTCCACGGGCTGGGCGGGACTCGCCGCCACCCTGGCTCGCGTGCGGACCGGTCGCCCCATGCTCCTGACCGAGCACGGCATCTATGCGCGTGAGCGCCGCAGCGAGATCGACCAGGCGGAATGGATCTATGTCCAGCGGCAGGGGCCGATGAGCCTGTCCGGCGGGCCCGGCTTCTTCAAGGAGCTCTGGACGCGGCTCTTCGTGCGCCTCTCGCAGCTCACCTATGAGCACGCCGACCTCATCGTCACCATATTCGAGGGCAACCGCCAGGCGCAGATCCGCGACGGCGCCGATCCCGCCAAGACCGTCGTCATCCCCAACGGGGTGGACCTCGAGCCCCTGGCCGCGCTCGTGCCGGTGCCCGCCGCGTCGGGCGAGTTCCGCGTGGGCTTCGTGGGGCGCATCGTCCCGATCAAGGATGTCAAGACCTTCCTCCGCGCCCTCAAGATCCTCGTCGAGCATCTGCCGGGAGCGCGCGCCGTGCTGGCCGGGCCCACTGACGAGGATCCGGACTATGTCACCGAGTGCCGGACCCTCGCCGCCACTCTCGGGATCCAGGATCGCGTCGAGATCACCGGCGCGGTGGACGTGCGGGAGATCTACGCGCGGCTCGACGCGGTGGCCCTCACCAGCGTGTCTGAGGGCCTGCCCCTCGTCGTGCTGGAGGCGGGCGCGGCCGGCCTTCCCATGGTCGCCACGGACGTGGGCGCGTGCCGGGAGCTGCTGCAGGGACGCGACCGCGCCGACCGGGCGCGGGGGCCGAGCGGCCTCGTCACGGGCGTGGCCGACCCGGGCGCGACGTCCGAGGCCCTGCTCACCCTCGCGCGCGATCCCGGCCTCCGTCACGAGATGGGCCGCGTCGCTCGCGAGCGGATCCGTGCCCACTACCAGGAGCGGGACCTCGTGGCGAGCTATCGCGACATCTATGGCCGCCTGATGGCGGCCCCTCCCGATCCCGCGGTCGCGCGAAAGCCTCGCTGAGCCATGGCCGGGATCGGATTCAGGCTGAAGCGGCTCATCGCCGAGGAGAGCTATGGCGGCTGGCTGCGCGCGCACCTCTACGGCGCCGTGCTGTCCTCGGGCCCCTGGCTCCTCAGCATCTTCACGCTCGCCTCCCTGAGCCTGCTCTCCCGCGGCATCGTCGACGATCCCGCGCGGGATCTCTTTCGCACCATCGTGGCGTGGACCTACTCCTTTTCCCTGGTGACCACGGGCGCGCTCCAGATGGTGGTCACGCGCCAGCTCGCCGACGCCCTGTACCTGGGACGGCTCGGCGTGGTGGTGACGGCGTTTCGCTGGACGATGGGCTGGACGGCCCTCGCCCATCTGGGGCTGGGCGCGATCTTCTACGGTCTGGCCCCGGGTCTCCCGCCCGGGGCCCGCCTCTTCGGCGTCATGCTGCTCGTGGTGGTGTCCGCGACGTGGATGGCCATGATCTTCGTGGGCGCCGCGCAAGACTACGCGAGCGTGGTCGCGGCCTTCTTCATGGGCAACGCCGTGTCGGCGGCGGCGGCGCTCGGGGGCGGCTATCTCTGGGGCGTGGAGGGATACCTGGCGGGCTTCCTGCTCGGCCAGACGGCCATCGTCTTCGTGCTCGCGGCGCGGATCGAGCGCGAGTTTCCCGCCCGCGGCGACGCCGAGCGCCTCCGCTTCGGGCGCGCCCTGCGGAAGTACGGGGCCCTCGCGGTGGCGGGCACCTGCTACAACGGGGCCATCGTCGCCGACCGCGTGGTCTTCTGGTGCTCCGCCGAGGGCCGCCGCGTGTCGAGCTGGTTCTGGACCTCGCCGTACGACACCGCGGTGTTCCTGGCCTATCTCTCCGTGGTGCCGTCGCTCACCATCTTTCTCGTGCGCGTCGAGACGGACTTCTACGACCGCTTCCGCGAGTACTACGGGGCGGTGAGCAAGCACGGGACGCTCGCCCAGGTGCTGCACGCCAAGGAGCGGATGGCCGAGTGCCTGCGCGAGAGTCTGCGGCGGGTCTTCCTCGCGCAGGGGCCGCTCTCCCTCGCCCTCGTCGCGCTCGCCCCCTGGATTGCCGCGGGCCTGGGCCTCGATCGATTGCAGGCGGCCATGCTGCGGCCGCTCCTCGTGGGCGCGGCCCTTCATATCCTGGCCCTCTTCGGCACCATCATCCTGCTGTACTTCGATCGGCGCCGCGACGCCGCCGAGGTGTCCGCCATCTTCCTCGTGGCCAACCTGGGCCTGACCGCCGCCACCCTCTGGGCCGGACCGCGCTTCTATGGACAGGGATATCCGATGGCGGCGCTCCTCGCCGCGGCGTGGGCCTACCATCGTCTCGAGCAGACCCTGCGCGACCTCGAATACCTGACCTTTGCCTCTCAGCCCATGGTCCCCGAAGACCAGCCGGCCGCCGCCTCGTGACGCGGCGGCCCGCTCCCGAGGGAATCGCGGCGGAGCGCGTGGTGGTCGTCATGCTGCTCCTGCTGCTGGGAGCGGCCATCGTCCTGCCCCTCCTCGACGTCCTGATAGGCGCCGTGGTCGTCGACCGCCGGCCGACGATAGAGATCCTCACCGCGGTCTTCGCGGAGCCTCTCTTCGTGCGGGCGCTCGCCAACACCCTGCTCTCGGGCGTGCTCGTGGTGGGACTCGGCAGCCTGATCGCCGTCCCGCTCGCCTGGCTCACCGCCCGCTATGACTTTCCCGGTCGCCGGGTGCTGACCACGCTCGGGCTCCTGCCCCTCGTCGTGCCGCCTTTCGTGGGCGCCATGGCCTTCGAGCAGATCCTGGGCCGGGAGGGCATGGTCAACCACTTCCTCCTCCAGCGCTTCGGCTTGAGTTTTCCCTTGATGGAGGGACTCCGCGGCGTCGTTCTCGTGCAGACGCTCCACTATTTTCCCGTCATCATGGTCGCCACGGCCGCGGCCCTGTCTGGAATCGAGCGCTCGCTCGAGGAGGCCGCGCAGATGCTCGGCGCCTCGGGTCTGCGCCTCCACCGTCGCATCCTGCTCCCCCTGGCCCGGAGCGGGTACGCCGCCGGCGCGCTCCTGACCTTCATCCGCGTCGTCGATGACCTCGGCACGCCTCTCATGCTCGGCTACCCGACGCTTCTCGCCCCCCAGGCCTATGTCCGCGTGACCACCGGCGGCGTGGCGGACGGGGAGGCGTCCGTCATCTGTGTCGTTCTGATCGCCCTCTCGCTCAGCGCGCTCTGGCTCTTCACGCGCGCGCTGGGCCGGAAGGAGCTGACGTCGCTGGGCCAGGGCGGGAGGAGGCCTGCCATCAGCCTGGGTCTCCGCGGCACGGCGGGGGCCTGGGCTCTCGCCGCGCTCCTCCTGGCTCCTGCGCTCTTTCCCCAGGTGGGCGTCCTCCTTCTCTCCGTCTCCAAGGAATGGGGCCCGACGATACTCCCGAGCGCGTACACCGCGGACCACTACCGCGAGATTCTCTGGCGCACGCCGCACTACATCTGGAACACGTTCCGCTACGCCGTCCTCGCGACCTGCCTCGACCTCGTGCTGGGCACCGTGATCGCCCGGCTCTTGCTGAGAGGCCGCACGCGGGGAGCCGCGTGGCTTCATGCTCTCGCCACCGTGCCGCTGGCCGTGCCTGGCGTCGTCCTGGCTTTGGGATATCTGCGCATCTTCCGTGGCTGGAGCCTGCCGGGCCTCGGCGCGCCCCTGACCTCGACCGGGCTCGTACTCGTGGTGGTCTACGCCGTGGGACGTCTGCCGTACACGGTGCGCGGGAGCTATGCCGCGCTCCAGGCGCTGCCGCCCGCGTTCGAGGAGGCGGCCCAGGGCCTCGGGGCCAGCCGGGCGCGCGCGTTCGTCAGGGTGACGGTTCCGCTCGTGACGCGTGGTCTTCTCGTGGGCGGCCTCTTGGCCTTCGTGGGCTCGGCCTCCGACCTCTCGTCCACCCTGCTGCTGGTGTCACGCCCCGAGCTGGGACCGCTCTCCTACGGCGTCTTCGTCTCCATGAACGAGGCCGGTGGTCGTGGCCCCGGCGCCGCTCTCGGGGTGCTCGTCATCGCGATCGTGGCCGCGGGCACCTGGGTCGCCGCGCGTCTCGCCCTCCGCGGCCCCGCCACGGCGAGGAGCTGAGGCGATGGCGTCCGCGCGGGGGCGGGGACTCTGGGCCCTCCCCCTGTCCATGTTCATCGGCACCTTCGCCTGGTCGTTCATCCAGGTCAGCCTGCCCTTCTACATCGGGAGGATCTCCACGCTGGACGCGGCGGCGACTCTCCGGTGGACGGGATGGATCCTGGGCATCAGCTCGCTCGTCACGATGGTCATGGCGCCGTTCTCCGCCCGAATCTTCGGGGAGAAGAATCCCAAGCGCTCCTATGTCGCCACCCAGATGCTCCAGGGCGGCGGCTTCTTTTTCATGGCCGCTTCCCGCACGCTCCTCGAGCTCTTCTTCTCGCGGATGCT
>Ga0137397_10000908_pt1 | contig 20513 bp, 18 predicted proteins | sample czorhiz116metaG_FD_106658 | JGI IMG/M metagenome (GOLD analysis project Ga0137397, IMG submission 106658) | Vadose zone soil microbial communities from Angelo Coast Range Reserve, California, USA - czorhiz1.16 metaG | ecosystem: Environmental > Terrestrial > Soil > Vadose zone | place: USA... | reverse complement strand
GACACCGACTACGACAGCGACAGCGACACCGACAGCGACACCGACTACGACAGCGACAGCGACACCGACAGCGACACCGACTACGACAGCGACACCGACTGCGACAGCGACACCGACTACGACAGCGACTACGACACCGACAGCGACACCGGCTACGATTCCGACAGGAACTCAGCTCGGCGGCACAGCCGCGCCGGCTGCGGCCATCGGCGGGGTCAAGCGCGCGACCCAGGAAGTGACGGCCGCACACCGATCACGCGGAGCGCGCGCGGCGCCCTGGATTGCCCTGGGAGCCGGGGCGCTGGCCGTCGGAGGAGCCGCGCTGTGGTGGGACGGAGCGAGGGTATCGGACGACCTGCACGCCAGGTTCTCGGCGGGTGAGCTCGATGCGGCGGATGGGCCGCGGTACGCGCGGGCGAGGAGGGAATCGATCGCGGGGAGGGCGCTCGTCGCGGGCGCGGCGGTGCTCGGAGCGGTCGCGGTGGCGCTGTGGTGGTGAGTGCTGCGCCCGCCGCCTGCCGCGCGATCGGCGGCGCGGCGCTGGCGCTCGCGCTGGCTGCTTGCGTTCCCGATCCGGGAGGCAGCTGCAGCCGGGACGCGGACTGCGAAGGAGGGGCGGCCGGACTGTTCTGCGCCGAGGGGGTCTGCCAGGGCCCGCCGCGCGCCGCCTTCGAGGAGATGCCGCGGACGCTGTTCGCCCGCGGACACATCGCCACCGTGCGCGTGCGGGTCGACCGCGCCCACGGAGGAGCGGAGGCGGCAACGGCCTCGCTTCGCATCAACGGCCAGACCGTCCAGGGAGCGCGAGAACCGGGAGGGAGGCTCCGGTTCGACGTCCCGCTCCAGCTGGCTCCCGGCGGCGTCGAGGCGACGGTCCCGATCGAAGTCTCGGTGCTCGACGACCTGGGCCATGCCACCGTCTTGTCCGGCTCGCTCGCGCTGGACGACCTGGCTCCGCGCGTGTTCATCGACGCGAGCAGCGTGCCGTCGCAGCCGGTGCGGCACGGTGCGGTGGTCCAACTCCGGGCGCACGTCTTCGACGGCTCCACGGTGACCCTGACCACTTCCCCGGAGACGAAGGTCGCGCTCCAGCTGGACGGCTCGTTCCGCATGCTGGTGGACACGGGCTCGCTGAGCCCGTCGGCGACGGCGGCGGAGCCCGTCCTCACCGCGGTCGACGCGGTGGGCCTGGGCGCCTCGGCCTCGGCGCGCTTCGTCGTGACGCCCTAGGGATCAGGGCGACGGCGGCACCACCGGCCACCGCACCGTCCGCGCGATCCGATCCGCCAGGTCGGTCGGCCGTTCCGAGAGCGGCTGCAGGACCACCACCGCCAGCGCGGTGCGGTCGCGCTCGGTGCAGACCGCCTCGAGATGTGCCTGCCCGTCTTCGCCGAGCACGGTCGCGACCACGCGCACCGATCCGGCCACGCGCCCGGGATACGGCTCCGCCACGTCCACCGCGCGGAGCGCGCCCACGTCGGCCAGGCGCCACAGGTCCCTGGTCACGGCGCCGCGCACCAGGTCGGCCGATCCGCGGCAGCCCGGCGCCGAGACCAGCGTGACCGAGCTCCGCCACAGGGTGGAGAGCCCGTTCGTGTACGAGATCTCGTGCGGCGAGGACGCCGCCTTCCGCCATCCGAGCGGCACCCGCACCGAGCTCCCCAGCGGACCTTCGCGCGCCGCTCCCAGCACCGGCAGCGCAGGGGCGGCGAACATTCCCATCGAGACGGTGCCCAGCAGTGCGCCGGTTGCGGCGGCGAGCCTGCGCGCCGCCGCTTCGCCCGGCCACTGCCGCGGGGTCAGGAAGAGCCCGCACGCAGCCCCCGCGAGCAGTCCTCCGCCGTGCCCCCAGTTGTCCACGCCCGCCGATCCGAGCCCGGCCAGGAACAGCGCGAGCAGCCACGGCAGGAGCCGCAGGCCGAAGTGCGCGCGCAGCCGTCCGCGCACCGCGCGCCGCCAGCCGAAAGTGGCGGAGGCCCCCAGCACCCCGAAGGCAATCCCCGAGGCCCCCAGCGAGATCGAATCGGCGCCGACCGCGGAAGCCACCGTGGTCCCCAGCGCGGTGAAGATGATCAGCGCCAGGTAGTCGGCGGGACGCACCGCCCGCTCCAGCGCCCCCCCGACGTTCCAGATGGCGAAGGCGTTGAACGCGAGGTGCAACAGGTCCTTGTGGAGGAGGTTCGCCGAGAGGAGGCGCCATGTCTCACCCCGGTCGAGGATGAGCGGCGTGGCCTTGGCCCCGTAGGCGAGCAGTCCGGAAACCGACAGGGCCCCCCGCATTCCGCCGGCCGCCAGCAGCACCCAGGCACAGGCCAGCAGGAACAGCAGCGTCACCCAGGGGATGCCGGAAACGGCCAGGATTTCGCGTGCCGACCCTGGACGCAGCGCGGCATCTCCGGCCGTCGGCGACCCGACAGTCGCTTCTTCCGTCCATGCGCCCATCTGCACTAGGATGATCACTGAGGGGGCTACGCGGCAGGCCCTCGCTCACCACACGCCCCAGGCAGAAGGCGCCTCGGGCGGAGGACTTCATGAAGCTCATCATCGAGGACGACGAAGGGCGAAAGACCGTCGTCCCGCTCGTGCGCGAAGAGATCACCATCGGGCGCCAGGACGGGAACATCATCAAGTTGAGCGAGCGCAACGTCTCCCGCCGCCACGCGCGCCTGAAGAAGGACAACGGCTCGCTGATCATCGAGGACCTCGGCTCCTACAACGGCGTGCGCGTCAACGGCGAGCGCATCAGCGGCCCCACCAAGATCAAGGAAGGCGACCTGATCGAGATCGGCGACTACGACCTCGGCGTCCAGGGCCGGATCGAGCTCCCCACCACTCCGCCTCCCGCCCAGCCCAAGATGGGGCGCACGACGATCCCGCCGTCGATGATGGCGCAGAGGCCGGCGCCCATCTCACAGTCACCGGGGACGGCTCCCTCCGCCACCGCGGAGCTGCCGTCTCCTCCGGCGCCGGCGCCAGCCTCGGGCAGCGCCTCGACGGCTTCGGCCACCGCGGGCGGCGCGACCGCCATCATCCGGGTCAGCGACATCATGAAGTCCGCCCCGCAGGTCGAAGTCCGCGACCTGCAGAAGGGCGAGATGCCCCGCTTGGTGGGCCTCACCGGCAACGTGCGCGGCAAGGAGTTCTTCCTCATGCGCACCGAGGTGAAGATCGGGCGCAGCGAGGAGAACGACATCGCCATCGACCACCAGTCGATGAGCCGCCAGCACGCGCGATTCATGCTCGAGGACGCGAGCTGGAAGGTGGTCGACAACAAGAGCGCCAACGGCGTTCACATCAACGGCGAGCAGTACGCCATGGGCGCGGTGAGGCCGGGCGACACGGTCGAGCTGGGTCACCTCAAGTTCCGCTTCTGCGCGCCGGGCGAGAAGTTCACCCTGTCCGCGGAGAAGGCCGAGGAGGCGAAGCCCGGCCTGCGCCCCACCACGGCGGAGCTGATCGCCGGCGCCCGCGAAGGCGCGAGGGCACCGCCGGCGAAGAAGGGCAAGCTGCCGCTCTTGGCCGGGGCCGGCGCGCTGGTCGCCGCCGCGCTGGTCGCTTTCCTCGTGGTCGGGAAGGCCAGGCGAGCCGACGAAGGCGGCGAGGGCGACCTGTCCGCCGCGGAGGCAACCAAGGCCGGCGATCGCGAGCTCAAGAAGCACGACTACCTCAAGGCGCTCGAGTTCTACGACGCCGCGGCGGCCAAGGGAGAGAAGCCGGCCAACCGCGCCAAGGCGCAGGACGAGGCGCGCGCGCAGGAGGTCGATCAGGGCCTCGACAAGGCGATCGCGGCGAAAGACTTCGACAAGGCCCGCGCGCTCTACGAGAAGTGCTCCACCGAGACCACCTGGTTCTGCGAGAGGGTGCGGGAGAAAGGCGACCAGGTGAAGTCCGGCTACGCCGCCGCGCACCTCGCCAAGGCGCAGGCGGCGAAGGCGCAAGGGAAGATCGAGGCGTGCAAGCAGGAGGTCCAGCAGGTCCTCGCGCTCGACGTGAGCAGCGCCGAGGCGCAGGCGCTGTCGTGCGCGCCGCAGCAGGCCCAGGCGGAAAAGCCGGCTCCGGCCCGACACGAGGGCGGCGGCCTGTCGCCGGCGAGCCGCGACCAGAAGGCCTACCAGCTGATCCAGGAAGGCAATGCGAAGGTGAGCGCGAAGGACTTCGGCGGCGCCGCCGCCAAGTACCAGGCAGCCATCGACCTGAAGCCGGGCAAGCAATACGTGGGATACGCGTATCGGGGGCTCGGCACCGCGGCCGTCTACGCCGGCGACACCAAGGCCGCCGTGAAATGGTACAAGCTCTACATGCCGTTCGCGGACGATGCCACGAGGGGACAGCTGCAGCAGCTCATCGACAAATTCGGCGGGTAGCCGCCGAGATGAAGCTGATCATCGAGGACGACGGGGGCCGACGCACCGTCGTGCCGCTGTTCCGGGAAGAGCTGATCATCGGCCGCGCCGAGGGGAGTCCCGTGCGGCTCACCGAGAAGGACGTATCCCGCCGCCACGCCAGGATCTGCCGCCGCAGCGGCCGCGTGTACGTCGAGGACCTGGGCAGCTTCACCGGCGTGCGCGTCAACGGCGACCGGATCCGCGGATCGCGCCTGGTCCGCGAAGGCGACCTCATCGAGATCAGCCAGTACGATCTCACCCTGCAAGCAGGTCCCGACGAGAAGCCTGAGCCGGACCCGCTGGCCGCGGAAGAGACTAGCGCTCCGATTCACGGCGCGAGGCGCGGAGTGGACCCGCGAAAAGTGCGAATTACGACTTTCCTCGTAGCGCTGCTGGTCGCTTCCGCCCTTGCGGCAGCGCTCTGGCTCCGGACCGCCCGCGGCGCCGAGGCGCAGCGGGCGGCGACCGCGAGCACGACTTCGAGCACGAGTAGCAGCACGAACACGACCATCGACCACCTGGACCGGGATACAAGATGGTCCCGTGATTCCGCGCCCCCGGAATCACGCGACAGCCGTACGGGAAATCCCTACACGACCATCCGTTGACCCCTGAAGCGCCGCCGGATAACACAGTCTGCCGTACCGTAGGAACGTTAGACTTCAAGACGCGTCCCAATGAAGGGGGGCTACGGTGGACATCCGAATCCTCGTTGTCGACGACGACCAGGACTCCGTGGAGCTGGTCGAGAAGATCCTGAAGAAAGATGGCTACCGCGTCCAGACATTGACCGACGGCCGGAAGGTCGAGGAGGAGATCCGCAAGGACGACATCCACCTCGCGATCGTGGACCTGAAGATGCCCGACATCTCCGGGCTGGACGTGGTGGACATGATCCGGCACCACGATTCCGACTGCGCGGTCATCCTCATGACCGGCTATGCGACGCTCGATTCAGCCGTGTCCGCCTTGCGCGGCGGCGTGGTGGACTACCTGCGCAAGCCGGTGCGCGAGGACGAGCTGCTCGGAGCGGTGCGGCGGGCGCTGGCCGCCAAGGGGCTGGCGCTCCTGCCCGAGGAAGAGCTGCACCGCAACATCGGATCGGCGATCCGCGATCTCCGCAAGAAGCGCACCCTGACCTTGAAGCAGCTCGCGAAGCGGACCGGCCTGTCGGTCAGCCTGCTCTCGCAGATCGAGCGCGCCGAATCGAGCGCCAGCGTCACCTCTCTCTACAAGATCGCCCACGCGCTCAAGATCCGCCTGCCCGAGCTGTTCTCCCGCGTGTAGTCACTCGGCCAGCACGACCAGCACCTCGCCTTCGCTGACCGGCTGCCCTTCCTTGCAGCGCACCTCCGAGACCGTGCCGTCCTCGGGCGCTTCGACCGGCATCTCCATCTTCATCGATTCCAGGATCACCAGCACGTCTCCGGCGGACACCGGGTCGCCGGGCTTCTTCTCGATCTTCCAGACGGTGCCGGTGATGTGGGCGGGCACGTCGATCAAGGCGCGACCTCCTTGGCCAGCTTTTCGAGGAAACGGGTGTCGAGGTCGCCGCGCGCGAAGAAGGGCGATGCGGCGATTCGGCGGTGGAGCGGAAGGTTGGTCTTGACTCCCTCGACCGCGAAAGCGTCGAGCGTGCCGCGTAGCCGCGCGATGGCTTCGGCGCGGGTGGGGCCGTGCACCACGAGCTTGGCGAGCAGCGAGTCGTAGAAGGGCGTCACCGTGTCGCCCGCGCGGTATCCCGCGTCGACACGCACCCCGTCGTGGAACCGGCCGTCGGCGGGCACCGGCGTCTCGAACCGGACGATCTTGCCGGGCGAGGGAAAGAACCTCACCGGGTCCTCGGCGTTGACGCGGCATTCGATCGCGTGCCCCCCCGCCTTCACGTCGCCTTGGCCGATGGGCAGGTGCTCGCCCGCCGCGATGCGGATCTGCAGCTGCACCAGGTCGAGGCCCGTCACCGCCTCGGTCACCGGGTGCTCCACCTGCAGCCGCGCGTTCAGCTCGATGAAATGGAACCGGTCGCCGACCAGCAGGAACTCGCAGGTGCCCGCGTTCGCGTATCCGACCGCGCGCGCCGCGGCGAGGCCCGCCTGGAGCAGCTCGTCCCGCAGGCGCGGCCGGGGCGAAGGAAGCTCGAAGGCGGCGGCGGGCGCCTCCTCCAGGATCTTTTGATGGCGCCGCTGGATGGAGCACTCGCGGGCGCCGAGGTGGAGCGTGAGGCGTCCGTCCCCCAGCACTTGCACCTCGACGTGCCGCGGCGCCGGGAAGTACCGCTCGAGGTAGACCGCGTCCTTTCCGAAGGAGGCGCGCGCCCGGTCCGAGCAGGCGCGGAGCGCCTCGAGCAGCTCCGGCTCGTCGTTCGCCACCTGCATGCCGATCCCGCCGCCGCCGCCCGCCGCCTTGACCAGCAGGGGGAAGCCGAGCGCGCGCGCCTCGTCGGCCGCCAGCTCGGGGGTCACGTGCCCCTCGGACCCGGGGACCACCGGCACGCCGGCGCCGCGCATCACCGCGCGCGCCTGCGACTTGTCCTTGATCGCGCTCAGCGCCCCGGGCGGCGGGCCCACGAACACCACCCCCGCCGCGGCGCAGGCCTGCGCGAAGTCGGCCCGCTCGGAGAGGAAGCCGTACCCGGGATGGATCGCCTCGGCGCCGGTGCCCTTCGCGGCGGCGAGCACCTTCTCGGCGTCGAGGTAGCTCTCGCGCGCGGGCGCGGGGCCGAGGCGCACCGCCTCGTCACACTGCTCGACGTGCAGCGAGCGTTCGTCGGCGTCGGAGTAGACGGCGACGGTGCGGATGCCCAGCGAGCGCGCGGCGCGCGCGACGCGGCAGGCGATCTCGCCGCGATTGGCGATGAGCAGCTTGTGGAACACGTCGGGTTGCCTCCGGCGGCGCGGAAAGGCGGCGCAGCATACTCCAGCCAAGCGCGCGCCGCTCACGTTGACCGGGCACTGCGTGCGCGTCTAACCTGTGCGCGTTCCGTTCCACGGGAAGGGGATGGCCAAGGCGATGCGGCATGCGCGGAGCGGGAGACGGCGGCGGTCGCGGGCCACCGTGGTGGACCTCTCGTCGGTCCGCGAGGAGCGGCGGCGCGAGCTGGCCGAGCGGCGCGTGCGCTCGGTGATGGACGGGAACCGCGCCGCGCTCACGCGGCTGTTCGCGAGCGGGCTCGTCTTCACGCAGAAGGGCAGCCGCGCGGCGCGCGAGCTGTTGCGCGAGCACCAGACGCTGCAGAAGCTCGTCGATCTGTTCGCGCGCCTCGGCGAAGGCCGCGACCTGGCGCTGCACGATCGCGCCGAGGACGTCTTCGCCCGCCTCGACGCCCAGCTGGCCCGCACCGCCCAGCTCACCGCCCGCGCCGGCGACTTCCTCTCCGGCCGCTCCCGCGACTGACGCCTCTCCAGCCTAAAAGCGGTTCACGCAGAGCGCGCTGAGCACGCAGAGAAAAAAGGCTTGGTGTCGCCCAATCGGGCTCAGGTGCGCGTGCGTAGTCGAAAAAAATCCCTCTGCGTTCTCTGCGCGCTCTGCGTGAACCGCTTTTCGCCTTTTAGTCGTTGTGGCGGAGGAAGGTGGGGATGTCCAGCTCGTCCTCGCTGGCGCCGGTCAATTGGCGGAGCTCGTCCCAGGAGAGCTTGCGGACCGGGCGGTCGCCCGCGGGGCGCTGAGGGGGAGCGGGGGTCGCGGCGCGCGGGGTCGGAGTGGCGCGAGGCGCCTCGGGCCCGCGGGCAGGCGAGCGAGGCGCGCCGTGCTCGGCGCCAGGAGCGGTCCGCAGGGCGCGGGTGGCGTCGTTGCGCTCGATGCGGCGCGTGTCGCGGTGGTTGAACCCGGTGGCGATGACGGTGATCTTCAGCTTGTCGCCCATCTCGTCGGAGATGACGCTGCCGAAGATGATGTTCGCGTCCTCGTGCGCCGCCTCCTGGATGAGGCTGCAGGCCTGGTTCACCTCGACCAGCGTCATGTCCGGCCCGCCGGTGATGTTGATGAGGATGCCGGTGGCGCCGTCGATCTGAACGTCCTCGAGCAGCGGGCTCTCCACCGCCTGCCGCGCCGCGGCCAGCGCCCGTCCCTCGCCCGAGGCCGTCCCCGTGCCCATCAGCGCGACGCCCATGCTGCTCATGATCGTCCGCACGTCGGCGAAGTCGACGTTGATGAGGCCGGGGATGGTGATCAGGTCGGAGATGCCCTGCACCGCATTGAGCAGCACCTCGTCGGCCTTCTTGAAGGTGTCGAGCAGCGTGGTCTTCTCGTCCGCGATGGCGAGCAGCCGCTGGTTGGGGATGGTGATCAGCGTGTCGACCGCGTTCTTCAGCTCGGCGAGGCCGCTCTCCGCCTGCTTGAGGCGCCGCTTGCCCTCGAAGAGGAACGGCTTGGTGACCACGCCGACGGTGAGCGCGCCCACGCTGCGCGCCAGGTCGGCGATCACCGGAGCGCCGCCCGTCCCGGTGCCGCCGCCCATCCCCGCGGTCACGAACACCATGTCCGCGCCCTCCAGCGCGGCCAGGACGCGCGCCTTGTCCTCGAGGGCGGCCTGCCGGCCGATCTCCGGGTTCGCGCCGGCGCCCAGCCCCTTGGTGACCTGCGCGCCCAGCTGGATCTTGGTGTGCGCGCGGTTGTTCTGCAGGGCCTGGCAATCGGTATTCGCGGCGATGAAGTCCACTCCGGTGAGGCCGGCGAGGATCATCGTGTTCAAGGCGTTCCCGCCGCCGCCGCCGACCCCGATCACCTTGATCTTCGCGCCCAGATCAGTCTCGAACTCGTCCATGACCCCTCCGGTTCAGAACAGCTCTTTCACCCAACCCAGCAATCGCTCGCGCAGCGAAGACGAGTCGCCGGCGAATACGCGGCCTTCCGTCCCCTGCTTGATCGCGTAGTGCAAGAGGCCCACCGCGGTGGCGTACTGCGGACTCTTCACCACGTCGGTGAGCCCGCCGATGTTCCGCGGCAGACCGCGCCGCACCGGCAGGCCCAGCACTTCCTCGGCCAGCTCGGGCATGCCGTGCAAGAGCGTCGAGCCTCCGGTCAGCACCACGCCCGAGGCGAGCAGGTCCTCCTGGCCCGCCTTCTGGATCTCGCGGTGCACCAGCTGGAACAGCTCCTCCACGCGCGGCTCGACGATCTCGCAGAGGATGCGGCGCGCCAGCACGCGCGGCGCGCGGCCGCCCACGCTGGGCACCTCGATGGTCTCGTCCTTGTCGAGCAGGGCGCTCTGCGCGCTGCCGTACTTGACCTTGATCCGCTCCGCCTCGTTCATCGGCGTCCGCAGGCCGACCGCGATGTCGTTGGTGAGGTGATTGCCGCCCAGCGGGATGACGCTGGTGTGCTGGATGGCCCCGTTCGAGAAGATCGCCACGTCGGTGGTCCCGCCGCCCACGTCGACCAGCGCGACCCCCAGCTCCTTCTCCTCTTCGGCCAGCACCGCCTCGGCGCTGGCGAGCGGCTCGAGCACGATGTCGGAGACCTGCAGGCCCGCCCTGGCGCAGCACTTGACGATGTTTTGCGCGCTGGAGACCGCGGCGGTGACGATGTGCACCTTCGCTTCCAGGCGCACGCCGCTCATCCCCAGGGGCTCCTTGATGCCGTCCTGCTCGTCGATGATGTAGTCCTGGGGAAGGACGTGGAGGATCTCGCGGTCCTGCGGGATGTTGATGGCGCGGGCGGCGTCGAGGACGCGCGCGATGTCGCCCTGCTTCACTTCCTTGTCCTTCACCGCCACCACGCCCTGCGAGTTGAAGCCGCGGATGTGCCCGCCCGCGATGCCGGCGTAGACCGAGGCGATCTCGCATCCCGCCATCAGCTCCGCTTCCTCGACCGCGCGGCGGATGGAGGACACCGTCGCCTCGATGTTGATCACCACGCCCTTGCGCAGGCCCCGCGAGGGGTGCGTGCCGATGCCGATGACGTCGATTCCTTCCGGCCCGACCTCGCCCACGATGCAGCAGATCTTCGTGGTGCCGATGTCCAGCCCGACGATCAGCTCGCCCTTCTTCTGCGCCATGGAAAATCCCCTCCTCAGCGTACGGTCGGCACGAGCTGCGCGGATACCCATTCCGGGCGCGCCTGGCTGTCGAGATCGATGCGCGCGGCGTGCTCGCCGCGGCGGGCGAGCGCCGCCCGGAGCTGCGAGAGCCGGTGCAGCTGGAGCGGCAGATCGTTCGCTCCGAGACGCACCTCTTGCAGCCCGGCCGGTTCCCGGGCGAAGGCGCTGAACCCGCCGTCCTCCTCCAGCCGCACCTCCGAAAGCGAGGCCCCGGACAGACCTTCGGCGCGCCAGGCCTCGAGCAGGCGCAGCGCCGAGTACAACCGGATCTGCGCGGCGCCGCGATCCCGCAGCCACGCGTCGCGGGAGAGCCCGGTCACGAGAGGTAGATCGACCCCGTCCTCGGGTCCGGCCCGCTTGAACACGCGGCCTTCGTCGTCGAGCAGGTAGAGGCCGCCGAGCTGCACCTGCGCGGCGGGCCGGTGCTCGGCGACTTCGGCCAGCACGGTTCCCGGCAAGCTGCGGGAGAGGCGCGCCGAGACGACCCACGGATGCGATTCCATCGCCCGGGCCGCGGCGGCGAGGTCGAGGGCCATCAGATTGGCCCCCAGCCGCAGCCCGCTGCCGGTCATGAGATCCGCCTCGGCCGCATGGGAGAGACCGGAGAAGCGGACCTCGCGCAGGGAGAAGAGCGGCGTGGTGGTGGACCAGCGCAGTGCCTGCCAGGCGCCGGCGGAGAGCGCGGCCGAGAGCAGCATGGCCAGGGCGGTGCGGCCCAGCGCCGCGGCCGCGCTTCGCGCGGCCGAGGCCGAGTTCCGGCGCGCGACGGCTCCGCGCTCCCGGCGGAAAGCCGTTGGGGGACACCATTTCATGGGAAAGCCGTTGGGGGACACCATTGCATGGTGTCCCCTCCGCTGTACGCGGTCATGCGGACCTCCTGCGGAGCACGGGAACGAAATGGTGGGGCAGAAGCTCGGGCGGCAGCGGCGGCCGGAAGGTGCCCACCAGCCGGACCTCGGGCGAAAGCTCGATCCCGGTCCGGGACAGCACCGTGCCGCGGGCGAGCGCGATCAGCTCGATCACGTCGGCAGCGGTCGCGTCCCCCATGTTGACGATGAAGTTGGCGTGCTTGTCGCTGATCTGCGCGCCGCCGCGCTTCTCGCCCTTGAGCCCGGCCTGCTCGATCAGCCGGCCGGCGAAGTCGCCGCGGGGATTGACGAACACCGATCCGGAGTTGGGCATGCTGAGCGGCTGCGTGGCCCGGCGCCGCTCCACGTCCGCCTTTGCCGCGCGCGCGTCCTCCTGCACCTGCGGCCCGCTCCCCCGGCGCACCCGGCACCGCGCGCGCGTGAGCACGGATCCAAGAGGGAGCTCGCAGTGGCGGTACGCGAGGCGCAGCTCCGCGACCGGGACCCAGCGCAGCCCGTCCGGAGTCGCCACCTCGACCGCCTCGAGGTGGTCGGCCGCGGCTCCGGTGGCCGTGCCGGCGTTCATGGTGACCATCCCGCCCACCGTGCCGGGGATGCCGGCCGCCCAGGCGACTCCCACGCCCCGCTGCTCGCGCGCCAGGGAGACGAAGCGGGCGATCGGCGCGCCGGCGCCGAGCGTGAGGACCGCGTGATCGCCGCCCTCCTCCACCTGCTCGGCGGCGAAGTCGGGGGCGAGCTTCAGCACCGCGCCTTCCACCCCGCCGTCGCCGACGACGGTGTTCGCGCCTCCGCCCAACGCGAACCAGGGGACGCCCGCGTCGCAGAGCACGCCCAGTACCGCCACCAGCGCCTCGGGATCGCGCGGCCGCACCCAGAGCTGCGCGGGACCGCCCACGCGAACGCTGGTGCGCGGCGCGAGCGGGACGTCGCGCAGCACCTCGCCGCGCGAGGCGCGCTTGAGGGCGGAGACCAACTCGATCATGCGCGCCCTCCGCCGCCGAGGAGCGCGAGCAGCTCCTCGCCGACGTGCGTGACGTCGCCGGCGCCGAGGGTGAGCACCAGGTCGCCGGTCCGCACCCGGCCGTGCATCGCCTGCGCCAGCGCCCCGCGCTCCGGCACGAAGGACACGTCGCGATGGCCGCAGGCCCGCACCGCCTCGTGCAGCTTCTGGCCGGACACGCCCGGGATCGGCTCCTCGCCGGCGGCGTAGATGTCGCCCAGGACCAGCACGTCGGCGTCGTTGAAGGCGGTGGCGAAGTCGGCCATGAGATCCCGGGTGCGCGTGTACCGGTGCGGCTGGAAGGCGCAGACGATCCGCCGCTGTGGGAAGGACGCCCGCGCTCCCGCAAGGGTCGCCCTGATCTCCGCCGGGTGGTGCCCGTAGTCGTCGACCACCAGGATGCCGTTCGCCTCGCCCCTCACGGTGAAGCGGCGCTGCACGCCGGCGAACTCGCCCAGCGCCTCGGCGGTGCGCTGGAAGGGGATGCCCAGCTCGTGCGCCACCGCGCAGGCGGCGAGCGCGTTGAGCACGTTGTGCGCGCCCACCATCTTGAGCGCGACCTCGCCCAGCCGCTTCCCCCGGTGCCACACCGCGAAGCGGGCGCTGAAGGCGGAGAGCTTCACCTCGTCGGCCCGCCAGTCGGACTGCGGCGAGATCCCGTAGGTGACGTGGCGCTTGGAGAGCCGCGGGATCAGGTGCTGCACGGTCGGGTGGTCGAGGCACAGCACCACCAGGCCGTAGAACGGCACCCGGTCGGCGAAGTCGATGAAGGCCTGGTGCAGCGCTTCGGCAGTGCCGTAGTGGTCGAGGTGCTCGGGGTCGACGTTGGTGACCACCGCGATGGTGGGCGTCAGGTGGAGGAAGGATCCGTCCGACTCGTCCGCCTCGACCACGATCCATTCGCCCTTGCCCAGGCGGGCATTGGACCCGAAGGCGTTGAGCTTGCCGCCCACCACCGCCGTGGGCTGCAGGCCGGCGTGCTCGAGCACGGTGGCGATCAGGCTGGTGGTGGTGGTCTTGCCGTGCGATCCGGCGATGGCCACCGCGTCCTTGAGGCGCATCAGCTCGGAGAGCATCTCGGCCCGGCGGATGACCGGAATGCCGCGGGCGCGGGCGGCCAGCGCCTCGGGGTTGCTCGAGCGGCGGACCGCGCTGGAGGTCACCACCACGTCGACGTCGGGGCCGACGTTCTCCGCGCGGTGGCCGAGCACCACCTTCCCGCCCAGCTGAGCCAGGCGGCGGGTGATCTCGCTCTCCTTGAGGTCCGATCCGCTCACGCCGTATCCCAGGTTCAGGAGGAGCTCCGCGATGCCGCTCATCCCGATGCCTCCGATCCCGACGAAGTGGACCTTCACCTTCTTGTTGCGGAACACCCTCCTCACCTTCCTTCGCGGGAATATACGCGATTCGATCCACGATAATCAATACCGGAGGGGACACGATACAGTGGAGGGGACACCATGGGAATGGTGTCCCCCATCTGCTTCGAGGCCTGAATGGAGAGGACATTCATGGTGTCCCCCGTCGATCTTCTCCACCCCTGGGCGGCAGCGCTCCGGGCGCGGGGAGGTGGCGCCCTTCCCGGACCAGCCTCCGCGCGCACAGCGACACGCACACCTCGGCGATCTCCCGGGCGGCCTCGGGCCGGCCCAACAGGCCGCTCTGCCGCGCCATCCGGCGCAGCCGCGCGCGGTCGCCCTCCAGCGCGCGCACCTCGTCGGCCAGCTTCTGCCCGGTCAGCTCGCGCTCGGGCAGGAGGATCGCCGCTCCGTTCCTCACCATGCTGCGAGCGTTGACCGTCTGGTGGTCGTCAGCAGCGTAGGGAAAGGGGACCAGGATCGCCGGCTTCTTGCAGACGGTCAGCTCGGCGATGGTGGTCGCGCCGGCGCGGCAGAGGAGCAGGTCGGCCTGCGCGTAGGCCTTGGCCATGTCCTCGATGAAGGCCGTCGCCTGCGCGTCCACGCCGCTGCCTCCCAGCGCCTGATACCTCCGGCCGATCTCCTGCAGGTCCTTCTCGCCGGTCTGGTGCACGACGCGCAGCCTCGCGCCCAGCGCGGGCGCGAGCTGCTCGAGCGCCTCCGCCACGCGGAGGTTCAACACGTGCGCGCCCTGGGACCCGCCGGTGACCAGGATCGACAGGCGCTGCCCGGAAGGCTCCTTCGAGTGCAGGTAGTTGTCCAGAAACGCGCGCCGGATCGGGTTGCCCAATAGATATGTCCGGGCGGGCGGGAACCCGGCCCGCGCCTCGTCGAAGGCGATGAAGCAGGCCCGCGCGAACCGGCCCAGGGTCCGGTTGGTGAACCCGGGCAAGGCGTTCTGCTCTTGCACGGCGGTGGGAATGCGCATCAGCCACGCGGCCATCACCACCGGGCCGCTGGCGTACCCGCCCACGCCCACCACCACGTCCGGGTCGAATCTCCTCAGGATCCGGCGCGACTGCCAGAGCGCGCGCGGCACCCGACCCAGGCCGCGCAAAGTGCCGAGCGCGCCCTGTCGCTTGAGCGGCCCCACGTCGATCAGCTCGAGCGGGAAGCCGTTCCTGGGGACGATGCGGGTCTCGAGGCCGCGGGGCGTACCGACGAACAGCACGTCGTTGCGCGGGTGCCGGGTCTTCACCTCCTCGGCCAGGGCGAGACCGGGGAAGAGGTGGCCGCCCGTGCCGCCGCCGGCGATCAGCATCCTCATCGCGCGCCCCCGCCCGGACGCGCCTGGCCGAGGAACCCGCCCGCCCCGCCGCTCACCGACAAGAGGACGCCCGCGGCGAGCAGCGAGGCGACCGCGCTGCTCATCCCGTAGGAAAGGAACGGCAGCGCCATCCCCTTGGTGGGCAAGAGCGACAGCGCCATGCCCGCGTTGACCAGCGCCTCGAGCGCGAGGAGCAGCGTGAGGCCCAGCGCCAGGTAGCAGCCGAACGCGTCGGGAGCCGCCTGCGCGGCCTTGAGTCCCCGCCACACCAGCACCGCGAACAGCAGCAGCACGGCGGCCACGCCCAGGAAGCCCAGCTCCTCGCCGACGATGCTGAGGATGAAGTCGGTGTGCGCGGCGGGGAGGAAGAAGAGCTTCTGGTGGCTCCCGCCCAGGCCGACGCCCCAGGTCCCGCCGGCGCCGAAGGCGAGCAGCGACTCCACCGCCTGGTAGCCGTACCCGCGCGGGTCGGCCCAGGGATCGAGGAAGGCGAGCACGCGCTGGAGGCGGTAGCGCGAGTGCCAGACGAGGAAGGCCGCGATCGGCGCGGCCAGCGCTGCTCCCGAGGCGAGGTAGGCCACCCGCGCGCCGGCGATGAAGAGGAGCGCGAAGGTGAGGCAGCCGATCACCACGGTGGTGCCGAAGTCGGGCTCGAGGAGGAGCAGCACGGCCACGATTCCCAGCACGAAGAGGTGCGGCAAGAGGCCGGCGGAGAAGATCCGGATGCGGTCCTGCTTGCGCGACAGCGACCGCGCGAGCCAGAGCACCAGCGCCAGCTTGACCAGCTCGCTGGGCTGGAACTGGAGCGGGCCCACCGCCAGCCAGCGCCGCGCCCCGCCCGCCGCGCGGCCCAGGCCGGGCACGTGGACGAGGACGAGCAGGACGAGGGCGAGCAGGAGGAGGGGCGTGGCGAGCTTCTCCAGGCGCCGGTAGCCGAAACCCAGGGCGAGGACCAGCGCGAACAGCCCCAGCCCCGCGCCGGCGAGCTGGCGCTTGAAGAACCAGAGCCCGTCGCCCAGGCGCGCGCCCGCGTAGACGGCGGAGGCGCTGTAGACCATCACCACGCCGAGCATGGTGAGCAGCAGCACGGCGCCGAGAAGCACCGGGTCGTAGCGCAGTGCCCGCGCGGCGTCGCGGTCGCGGGCGTGGGAGACGCGGACGGCCGCCGAGGCGATCACGAGAGCCCCCGCACCAGCGCCTTGAACTGATCGCCCCGGTCCTCGAAGTTGCGGAACTGATCGTAGCTCGCGCAGGCCGGCGAGAGGAGCACCGTGTCTCCGGCGCGCGCCAGCTTGCGGGCCTGGGCAACCGCGGTGCGCAGGTCGCCGCAAGCCGTGACGGTGACCAGGTCCCCCAGCTCCTCGGCGATGCGCGGCGCGTCCTCCCCCATGGTGAGCAGGGCGCGGACCCGGCCCGGGAACAGCGCGCGGAGAGGGCGGTACGGCGCGCCCTTCCCTCGCCCTCCCATGATGAGCAGCACGCCGTGGTCGAAAGCGGAGAGGGACTTCTCCACGCTGTCCACGTTGGTGCCCTTCGAGTCGTTCACCCACTCGACGCCTTCGAGCGTGCGGACCGGCTCCAGCCGGTGCGGCAAGCCGGGATAGGTGTCGAGCCCCTGCTGCAGGGCCCACGGCGGCGCGCCGAGGTGCCGCGCCAGGAGGAGCGCCGCCAGCGCGTTCTCCGCGTTGTGGGCTCCGCGCAACGTCGGCGCGCGCAGATCGTACTCGGCCCCGTCGACGGCGAGCACTCCCTTGGCCCGCAGGAACCCCGCCGCCTCGACGTCGCGTCCGCGCGAATCGAATCCACGCCGCCGGACCCCCGGCGGCGTGCGCATCGCGGCGACCCGCGGATCGGCGAGATTGAGCACGGCCGCATCGCCGGTTTTCTGGTTCTCGAAGATGCGCGCCTTCGCCGCGGCGTACGCCTCCAGGGACGGGTAGCGGTCGAGGTGATCCGGGGTGACGTTCAGCGCGGCCGCGGCCGCGCAGCGCAAGGAGACGATCCCTTCCAATTGGTACGACGAGAGCTCGCAGACGGTCGCGTCCAGCTTGCCGCCGGAGAGGACCCGGTTGGACAGCGCGTCGCCCAGGTTGCCGCCCGCGAACACCTTCTTGCCCGCGGCCCGGAGCAGGTGCGCGGCCAGGGCCGTGGTGGTGCTCTTGCCGTTGGTGCCGGTGATCCCGACGATCGGCTCCGCGACGAACCGCGCCGCCAGCTCCACCTCGCCGATGACTTCCACTCCGCTCGCGCGCGCCTCGGCGAGTGCCTGGGTCGAGAGCGGCACGCCGGGGCTCACCACCACCAGATCGCGTCCGCGGAACGCCTCCTCGCGCAGCCCCGCCAGGTACCGCTCGTGGGGGACGTCCTGAAGCTTCCGGAGCGAATCCGCCAGCGCCTCGCCGGTCTTGTCGTCGGCGACCGCGACGCGCGCGCCATAGGTCGCGAGCAGGCGCGCGGCGGCCACGCCGCTCTTGCCCAGCCCGACGACCAGCGCCCTGCGCCCGGCGAGCTGCATGCCTACCTCAGCTTGATGGAGAGAAGGCCGACCAGCGCCAGCATGATGGAGACGATCCAGAAGCGGACGATGATCTTGGGCTCGGCCCAGCCCTGCAGCTCGAAGTGGTGGTGCAAGGGCGCCATGCGGAAGATGCGCCGCCCGGTGCGCTTGAACCAGAAGACCTGCAGCATGACCGAGAGCGCCTCGACGAAGAACACGCCGTGGATGATGGCGCTGTCCACCTCGTTCTTGGTGAGCACGGCGAGGACCCCGAGCCCTCCGCCGATGGCGAGCGCCCCCACGTCGCCCATGAAGACGCTGGCCGGGTACGTGTTGAACCAGAGGAAGCTGATGCCCGCTCCGGCCATCGCGGCGCAGAACACCGCCAGCTCGCTGGCGCCCTCGATGTGCGGGATGAGCAGGTAGTCGGCGACGTTGAATCCCTTGATCACCAGGCCGGCGAGGTACGCGAGCAAGAGGAAGGTGAGCGAGCTGACGATGGTGGGGCCGATGGCGAGCCCGTCCAGCCCGTCGGTCAGGTTGACCGCGTTGCTGGTGCCCACGATGACGATGAAGGCGAACGGCAGGTACAGCCACCAGGGCAAGACCGGGCTGAAGGTGCGCACCTTGATGAACGGGATCGACAGGCGCGTGTCCAGGAGCAGGCGTGGGTGGAGCAGGCCGCCCTTCCAGTCGACGAAGAGCACCGCCACGACGGCGAGGAAGATGATCGTCTGCCAGAAGAGCTTCTTCCGGCCGGCCAGCCCCTTCGAGTCGCGCTTGGTGAGCTTCAGCCAGTCGTCGGCGAAGCCGATGAGCCCGTAGCCGAGGGTGAAGACCAGCGCGGCCCAGACCAGCCGGTTGGTCAGATCGGCGAAGAGGAGCGTCCCGACCAGGAGCGCCCAGAGGATCAGGCCACCGCCCATCGAAGGAGTGCCGCTCTTCTTCTGGTGCGCCGCCGGCGTGTCCTCGCGGACGTTCGACACGCCGTACTGCTTGAGCCGCATCGCCTCGATGTAGGTGGGGCCCAGGAGCAGGCCAACCAGCAAGGAGACCAGCCCCGCCATGATCATGCGGAAGGAGGGATACCGGAGGACGTTGAAGGCTGCGATGCGGTCCGCGAATGGATAGAGGAGCAGGTAGAGCATCAGTGCGCTCCCTGCCCGGGCGGAATGCCCGCGAGCGGATCGCTGATCCGCTCCATCTTCATGCCTCGCGATCCCTTCACCAAAATCACGTCCTCCGGCCGCGCGTGGCGGCGCACGATCTCGACGGCTTGCGCCGGCTCCTCCGCGAATTCGACGTGCTCGGGGGCGATTCCCGCTTCCACCGCCCCTTCGCCGATGGCCCGCGCCCGCTGGCCGTAGCAGACCAGGAGCGCGAGCCCGGCGCCCGCGGCGAAACGTCCCACGTCGCGGTGCAGGTCCAGCTCGGTCGGACCCAGCTCCAGCATGTCGCCCAGCACGGCGATGGCGCGTCCCTTGCCGCGCACCAGGTGCGTCAACGTGAGCAGGGCCGCCTTGGTGCTCTGCGGGTTGGCGTTGTAGCAGTCGTCGATCAGCATCCCGCCGCCGGGCAGCTGGACCGGCCGCATCCGGCGGCCCGTCGTGCGGGCGTCGGCGAGGCCGCCAACGATCTGCTCCGGATCGAGCCCGAGCCCGAAACCGACCGCCGCCGCGGCGACCGCGTTGTGGCCGTTGTGCGTGCCGATCAGGTGCAACTCGGCCTTGCGCGTCTTCCCGTCCGGGAACGCCAGCTCGACGCGCAGGCCGGGGCCGCCGTGGTGCGCCGAGATGAGGCGGACGTCGGCAGCGGTGGACGCTCCAAAAGTGATCAGCCGCCGGCGCGAGAGCTTCGCCTGGATGAGCACCCGCGGATCGTCCGCGTTCGCCACGGCGGTGGCGCTCTCGCGCAGGGCGTGGAACAGCTCGCCTTTGGAGTGCGCCACCCCGTCGATCGAGCCGGTCCCTTCGAGATGCACCGGGCCCACGGTGGTGACGAGGCCCAGGTCCGGATCGATCCAGGCGGCGAGCCGGGCGATCTCGCCCAGGTGGTTCATGCCCGCCTCGACGACCGCGTGCCGGTGCTCGGGCGAGAGCCGCAGCAAGGTGAGCGGCACGCCCACCTCGTTGTTCAGGTTGCCTTCCGTCTTGAGCGTCGCGCCGGCCGTCTGGAGCACGGCCGCGATCAGCTCCTTGGTGGAGGTCTTGCCGGTGGAGCCGGTGACGCACACCACGCGCAGCGCGTGCAGCCTCTCGCGCCAGGCGTGCGCGAGGCCGCCCAGGGCGCGCCCGGTGTCCGGCGCGGCGAGGATCGCGGGCCCCAGGCCCTGCGCGGTCAGCTCTTCTCTGACGCGCGCCGCGGCCGCGGAAGGGACCAGGACGCCCGCCGCCCCGGCCTGGGCGGCGGCGGCCGCGAACCGGCTGCCGTCGTGCCGCTCTCCCACCAGCGCGACGAAGAGCGCGCCGCGGACGGGGCTGCGCGAATCGGTGAACGCTCCCTCGAACATCTGATCCGGGGGGCCCGAGAGGAGCTGCGCGCCGGCGGCCCACGCGGCCTGCCCGGCGGTGAACCGGGCGCTCATCGCAGCGCCTCCAGCGCGCGCCGCGCTTCGACGCGGTCGTCGAAGCTCCGCTTCTCGGTGCCGGCGATCTGGTAGTACTCGTGGCCCTTGCCCGCGATGACCACCACGTCGCCCGCCCGCGCGCTGCGCAGCGCCAGCTCGATAGCCGCCGCCCGGTCGGGGATCACGCAATAGCCGTCGCGCCCCGCGCGCGCGTCCGACATCCCCATCTTGCGCTTGTGCTTGGACAAGCCGGGCTCGATGTCCGCCAGGATGGCGAGCGGATCCTCGGTCCGCGGATTGTCGCTGGTCGCCACCACCAGGTCGGCACGCCGCGCCGCCGCCCGACCCATCAGCGGCCGCTTGCCGCGGTCGCGGTCGCCGCCGCACCCGAAGACGCAGATCACGCGCGCCTTGCTCCCCGCGGCTGCGCGGACGGCGTCGAGCACGCGCGCGAGCGCGTCGTCGGTGTGCGCG